>Ga0070734_10002043_pt1 | contig 26400 bp, 23 predicted proteins | sample Coa_R1_8_FD_66444 | JGI IMG/M metagenome (GOLD analysis project Ga0070734, IMG submission 66444) | Surface soil microbial communities from Centralia Pennsylvania, which are recovering from an underground coalmine fire - Coalmine... | ecosystem: Environmental > Terrestrial > Soil > Unclassified ... | reverse complement strand
ATTTTCCCCACCCCGGCTGTATTGCGGAAGATGTTGTCATTCACCACCCGGATGATCCTTCGGGCCCGCCGCTCATCACCGTGTCCCGGCTTACAGTAGCGGGCGATTACTCGAGGCTGTTGCGATTTTCCAGGAATCTGGATGTCATCCGGACCGATGGAATGCACATCCGAATCCGTGCCGGCAAGCAGCCGGCAAGCCGCGGCGGAGGTGCAAAATACGGCGCGCAACTCCGAATCGATACCTTTATTGCCGACCGAACGGTGCTCGAATTCGCGTCGGAGCAGGCGGGCAAGCCGCCATTTCGTATTTTGATTCATACCACCCGTCTCTCCCCGGTGAGCGGCCACGAGCCGGTGCATTACGAGACGGACCTGCGCATCCCGACGCCGCCCGGCGAGGTTCACAGCGATGGGAAGCTGGGTCCGTGGAACGCGGGCGACCCCTTCGCAACAGGCGTCTCCGGCTCCTACCGGCTACATGATGCCGACCTCGGATTCGCTCAGGGTATTGGAGGAATTCTGCAATCGGAGGGAGTCTTTAGCGGGTCCATCCGCCATATCGATGTTTCGGATGCCGTGACGGTACCAGATTTCCGCGTTACCAGCGCCCAACACAAGGTCGGGCTTGGCGCTCACGTGCAGGCCAGCGTCAATGGCGAGACGGGGAACGTCGTCCTGCAGGCGATCCGCGTCCACCTGGCAAACAGCGATATCGCGGGGAGCGGTTCCATCAGTGGGCCGGAGGGAGGGGAGAAGGTAGTCTCCCTCGCGCTGGCTGTACCGCAGGGCCGCATCGACGACTTCTTATACCTGCTGACACAATCGCCGCGTCCCGGTATGCGCGGAGACCTCACAATTCACACCACGGCCACGCTTCCCGCCGGCTCGCGGCCGTTCCTGGAAAAACTTCGCATGAATGGTAGCTTCCAAATGACCCGCGCCTACTTTACGGAGCCGGCGACCGAGGAGAGCCTCGACCGCATTCGCGACAAATCCCGGCGCCGGCCCGCCGATTACACGGTGAACGCCCTTTCCGAGCTGGGCGGAAAGGTTGTCGTCAGGGACGGTGAAGCTCGGCTATCGAATATCGCCTTCGGCGTTCCCGGTGCGTCCGCAAGCCTTTCCGGGATCTACAATCTCCTCACCACCAGAATCGACCTCCGCGGCACCGCGCATCTGCAGCGCGGGCTCTCGAGCGCCACTACGGGAATCAAATCTTTCTTTCTGAAAGTGCTCAACCCGTTCTTCAAGAGCAAGGGACGGAAGGGATCGGACGTACCGATCAAGATCACCGGGAACTGGGAACACACCTCGGTTGCGCTCGATTTGCCAAAGAAGTGAACGCAGGTCCGCCTTACAGCCAGGTGTCTCGACTGTAATTTCAATGACGCAAGCCGCCGCTTTCCGGCATCGGAGGTGCAACTTCCCGGTAGGAGTAATCTCCGGAAAGGAAGCATTGATCTTATGTTGCGTACGATCGACACACTGCTTATAGCCGCGGCGCTAACCCTTGGATGCAGTGGGATAGCGTTCGCGGATCATCATGGAAATTCTATAGAGGCTCGGGACCACGGCTACCAGCACGGCTACAGTGATGGATTTCACCAAGGCGTCAAAGATCGGGAGCACCACAATTCGTATAAGCCCGACGCCCGGGATGCGGATGAAGGCTACGAAAAGAGCATGGGTGACAAGGGCCGATACAAGGATGGGTACCGTGCCGGGTTCACCGCCGGATACGACGATGCGTTCAATTCCCGGCCGGGCCGGTTTAGCGAAGTTTACGGTCCCTCGCGGGGCGGCGCGGATCGCTCCGACGACGTGTACTCCGAGCAGGGCTGGAGTGGATCGCACGTGGCGTCCGATATCGGGTATCGCGACGGGTTATCGGCCGGACAGTCGGATTATGAGCATCACCGCGACGCACGTCCGGTCGAGCAGCGCGATTACCGGGATGCGGATCACGGTTATCGTTCGGGCTACGGAGACCGTTCCGCTTACCAGCAGGAGTACCGGCGCGCGTTCGAGCAAGGCTACGATGACGGGTACAGCGGGCGGCGATAGCCGGGACTCGAACGAGCCGGCTATTTTTTGACGTATTTCTTCACGTCTTGCGGGCCCACTTCGGCGCCGTAGATATTGCCTTTCGCATCCACGGCGACTCCTTCGGCCGCGCTGGTCCCGGTGTATTTGTCGGCCTGCCGGGTTTTCGTGTTCGGATCGGGGATATAGGCGACGATTTTGCCGGCCTTCAAACTGCCGACGCGCATGCCGCGATGCCAGCCGTTGTGGTTTTGCGAGACCGATTCCGATTCGGAGTCCGCGCTGTACAGGTTGTCGTGCCTGTCGATGAAGATCCCGCTCGGCCGGCTCCACTGGTGCAGTTCCGAAATGTAATTTCCATCCTGATCGAAAATCTGGATCCGATTGTTGTTGCGGTCGGCGACGTACAGGCGGCCTTTGGAATCGAAAGCCAGCGAATGAGGCTGATCGAACTCGCCCGGGCCCGTTCCGTAATGGCCCCAATGCTTAATCGGTTTGCCATTCTTGTCGAACTTGAAAACAATGTCCTTCCCCGCGCCGTGGCCTTGCGCTACGAAGATATCGCCATTCTTGGCGACGATCACATCATTAGGCTGATAGCAGCATTCGGGCTCCGCGGCACCGCCGGCCTTGCCGATGGTCATGAGAAGCTTGCCCTCGGGGCTGAATTTGAATACCTGATGACCCACGGTTGCTCCCGCGGGAGGATCCTGGCTTCCCGGCTGAATGGCGGCGCGCCGTTCGCCGCGGCCGCGGGCCGTCGGTGGCGCGTTGTCCTGGTAGTCGGTGATCCAGATGTTATCGTCTTTATCGACGTAGATCCCGTGCGGAGCGACGAACATCCCGCTGCCAAAACTTTTGAGGACATTGCCGTTCGCGTCGAATTTGAAGACCACGTCCATCTTCTTGACTTCGCGAGTCTGCGGGTCGAGGCAGCCATTGGCGCCGCAGCGTTCGGCCACCCACACGGATGTGCCGTCCCGATCGATATCCACGGCGCTGGTCGAGCCCATTTTCCGGCCATCCGGGAGCTTAGCCCAATGCTCCACGGTCGTGTATCGATTGGGCGCATCGTTGGTGGGCTCCTTGCTATCGAGGGTCGTTTTCGTGTTCACCGAAGCGGCCGACGCCGCTCCCGCTAAACAGCCGGCTGCGATCACGCTTGCGATAAACGAAGCGAACATGTGGATTTTCCTTGGCATCAATGCGCCTCCTGGATGTTTTAGAAGATTCTACCGCTGTGTGACCGCGCCTGTCAGGCGCCGGGATTCGCGTTTTCGGCCGAGTCAGATAACTGCCGACGCGCCTGTCGCTTACTTCGGGATCTGCGGCACGACCAGGTGGAACAGCTTCAGGGACGCTCCGTCGGCGGCCTGAAGAGTGGCGGTCTCCGCCGGTCCGAGATACACGCCGGCGCCTTTAGCTACGTCGTAATCCTTGCCTTCAAGAGTGATGCGGCCCTTGCCTTCCATCAGGTAAATGAGCTGGTGCCGGTTCGCGGCCTCGGCGGTGAACTTCTGGCCGGAGGACAACCAGCGCAGCATGCCGAGCACGTTCTTGGCGCCCACTAGCGCGTTGTTCAAGACCTCGGTCATCTCGCCCTGTGGCGTCGTCACGCGCGGCAGCTTATTCGTATCGATGAAGGTCAGAGTTTGAGTGGTCATGGCAGTCTCCGGTTTCTACGTTTGGACCCAGACGCGTCCGTCTACGCGGTTCCACCTCAGATCGTCCGGAGTGCCGTCCAGAATGTGCGTCTTGAAGCGGTTGGGAGCCTGGAATTCGAAATAGAACAGGCCGGTATCGGTGGCGCGCAGACGATGCTTGGCCTCAGCCGGGATAAACACCATGTCCCCGGGACCTACGGGGCGCACGCCTTCTTCGGTTTCCACGGTCCCTTTGCCTTCGATGATGAAGTAAAAGTGCTCGCAGACTTCGTGATAGTGGTACGGCGAGGAGCCGTGCGGCGCGTAATTCATGACGCCTGCGAGCATGTCATCGATGTTCGTGAGTTCCTTATTCACGAAAAACGTGCGCGTGCGGCCGGGAACTACAGCCTCCAGGTGCGGTAGATCGTCTTGATGAAATATGTATGCCATTCGTTCTCCAGTGACCGCTCTCTGCGGCCGCGGCTCAGTGCGGGCGGTAAGCCACGCGCGCTACTTCGGCGTACGGCACGGCCGCCACCGTGGCCCGGATCTCCACCTGTTTGTGGCGCTCGACCGTCGGCTTCGACGTTCCCCGGTTCTCTTCGCCCCAATGAATCGTGACCGGCGTGCCGGGCTCGCTTTGCGCCACGTCGACCACGCCGAGTGAAATCATTACGCGCTCGTTATACGTATAGCCGGTATACGTCGACACGCCGACTGTCTTGCCTTCCTTTGTGACCTTGTCGTACGGCAGCGTCGCGTAATTGGCCAGGGGTAGGTCGATGTACTTGGCTGCATCTCCGCCGCCGCGGAACAGGGTTCCGAGCGCGCGCTCGGTGTCTTCGCCATTCCACACCAGCGTCACCTTCTTGCGCTTCTGGTCGTTGGCGATCTTTTCCAACGCCGGCCGGCCCACGAATTCATGATCGAACTTGACGAATCCCCCATATCCCAGATCGTACGGCGTTAGGTAGTAATCCGTGATGCTCTCCGACACAAAGCTGCCGCCGAGCGAAGCCATCGCCTCGTAACTCTTCGTGGTCAGCCACTGGCGGTAGCCTTTCATTTCTGCGCCGGTGTAAATCGCCGGCAGCGGCGACGGAATCCAGCCCGACTCCAAACAGGTAGTGGGATAGGCGCGGGCGCCCACCTGCCGGATACCGAATTCCTGGCCGGCTTCGACGATCGCGTCGCGGACCGCGTCGCCGTCTTCCCACGGGCCCCACATCTCCCAGCCGGGCTGCCCGACCATTCCATGTCGCAGCGCGCGCACGTCGCGCCCCGCCACCTTAAAAACGTCCATGTTGAAGAACTTGATGTCGGGCGCCTTCTTGCCCGTCACCTTCTCCATGGTTTTGACCGCGTTCGGCCCCTGGATCTGGTAGCGGTACGTTTTGCGGCGCCCCTGGTTGACGGCGGACCGTTCATCACGCTCCGCTTTAGCCTTGTATCCCTGGGTCTCCACGTTGTAGTGCACCCAGTTGGCCGCCGGGGGCCGGCCCACCAGATTGAACTTGTTTTCGGCTAAATAGAACAGAATCGCGTCACCAATAACGTGGCCGGTGTGATTGCAGGCGACAAATTGTTTGGCTTGGTTGACCTTAAATGTTTTGAAACTGTTGACCGCGAGATCCGAAAACACCTGGAGCGCGTCGGGACCTTCCACATAGAGGTCGGTCATGTGGTGCGACTGGTCGAACAGCGCACAGGTCTCTTTCCAGGCGCGCTGTTCGTCGCGCCAGTTGGAAAACTCGGAACGGACCACCGGGAAGGCGTAAGGCCCGATCTGCGAATTCCGCAAAAGTTTGACCGGGTTGCCGGTAGCCTGCAGCAATTCCTCCAGGTTGCGATGACTCATCGTGATGGGTGATTCCTCCGTATGACGAAAAACTCGGTTGGCGGCGCTAAAAGTCCAAGTTTCGAATTATATCAGGTAACAGCACGGCCTCCGGCCGCGGGCGGTTGTACATAATGAGAGAGCAGACCAAAGGAGCAGGTTCCATCGCATTCCCCTATACCAGGGCGGCGGAAAGCCGCGCGGCACAGACGATTCGCGAAGTCTTTCAGTCGGGACGGCCGCTCACCTATATCCGGTCCTCCGAGGAGCAGCGCGTCGGCCGCCTGTTGCGGGAGGTAGCCCAAAATCTGGCGGCGAACGGGCCGCTGCCGGTTTGGACGTGGACTCTGACCGAAGGGATGCGGCGGGACGGCCGCGCTCCCCAGGAAGGCGCGCAAAGCCCGCGTCAGGCGCTGGACTTCATCGCGGCGCAGGAAGATGCCGGCATTTTTCATCTCAAGGATTTCCACGAGCCGTTGCGCGATTCGCCGGAGATCCGGCGGCGCTTGCGCGATGTCTACGAGCGCTGTCTCGACCGCCAGAAGTTCCTGGTTATCACTTCGCCGGTGCGATTTATTCCGGAAGAAGTCGAGCGCAGCGTCCTATTCCTGGAACTGCGTACGCCCGACGTCATCGAACTGCGCGAATTTCTCCGGGGCGAGGCCGGCACCGCTTCCGAAGAGGTCCTAAGACAGATTGCGGGCACATTGCTCGGCCTGACGCTCGACGAAGCGCGCTACGCGCTGCGGCGCGCGCTGGCCGTGAGCCCGAAGCTGGGGCCGGACTCGATTCCGGCGCTGCTCGAAGAAAAGCGGCTGCTGGTCAACCGCGGGGGCGTCATCGAATACATCGCCGACGGCGCCGATATCGGCGAGATCGGCGGGCTCGACGGCCTTAAACGATGGCTGACCGAGCGCAAGCGGCTCTTCCTGATGCGCGACGACATCTCCAGCGAAATCGTGCCCAAGGGAGTGCTGCTGATGGGCATCCCCGGCTGCGGCAAAAGCCTCTCGGTCAAAGCCATCGCCTCGGCGTTTCAGCTCCCGCTGTATCGCATCGACATGATCGAAATCTTCTCCGGACGGCACGGAAAGGCGGAAGGTGCGTTTGTGGAGGCGTGCCGCCTGATGGAAGACATGGCCCCGGCGGTGCTCTGGTTCGACGAAATCGAGATGGGCATCAACTCGACCGAGTCGGCCGGCGAGCAAGGCCGGATGTTCGCATTCTTCCTGACGTGGATGCAGGAAAAAGCGAAGGGCCTGTTCGTGGCGGCGACCGCCAATCGCATCGACCTGCTCCCGGCCGAGATGATTCGTAAGGGCCGCTTCGACGAAGTCTTTTTTGTCGACCTGCCGACCGAAACCGAGCGCATCGAAATTTTCAAGATTCATCTGGCGCGGCGCGGCGTGGATCCGGCCGCGTTCGACCTCACGCAGCTGAACAGTTTTACCAACGGCTGGGCGGGAGCCGAAGTGGAACAGTGCGTCGTGGCCGCGGTGACGCGGGCGCGGCTGGAGAGCCGGGCTGTTACCGAAGAAGATCTGGTCGGCATCGCGGCGAAGACCGTGCCGCTGTCGCGCACCATGCACGAGCAGATCAACCACATCCGCGCCTGGGCTTTCGAGCGCGCCGTGCGCGCCTCGAACCCGGCTCCGCGTTGAAGCCGCAAGCCCGTCGGTTGTAGACTGCAACCTGAGGTGGTTATGCGGTTCTACTGGGCATCCGTCATTTTCTTTGCCGGTGCGCTGTGCTGGGGGCAGCAGGGCACGGTCGAAAAAATCAAAGTTCACGGCAAGTCGCTGGAGGGGAATCTGGAGGGGGACTCGGCGGATCGCGACGTCTTCGTATACCTCCCGCCCAGTTATGCGGCCGGCGCCAATCGCCGTTATCCGGTGGTTTATTTCCTTCATGGTTATGGCGCCACCGCCGAACGGTATTGGAATCTCATGACCGTGCCCGCCACCTCCGACAAAACTATGGGGGGCGGGACGGTGCACGAATTCATCCTCGTCCATCCCGACGCGTACACCCTTTACAACGGCAGCATGTATTCGAATTCCCCGACTACCGGCGACTGGGAAACATTCATCACACGGGACCTGGTCTCCTATATCGACAGCCATTACCGCACGCTCGCGAGTCGGGAGAGCCGCGGCTTGGCCGGCCATTCAATGGGCGGGTACGGCACGTTTCGCATCGCGATGAAGCACCCGGAGGTCTACTCGAGCGTCTACGCGATGAGTTCGTGCTGCCTAATGAACAATCCCGGTGCGCCCCGGCCTCCGGCACGCCAACCGGATTCCGCCGACGGGAACGGCAGAGGCGGGCGCGGTAATGTGTTTGTGAACGTGCTGTCGGCCGAAGCGGCGGCATGGTCGCCGGACCCGCAAAACCCTCCGAAGTTTTTCGATTTGCCCAATGAAAATGGCACGGTCAAACCCGAGATCGCCGCCAAGTGGATCGCCAATTCTCCGCTGGCGATGGTCGATCAGTACGTCACCAATCTGAAGCAATATCGCGCCATCATGATGGACGTCGGGCTGCAAGACGGCCTGGCCGCTTCGAATGAACAGCTGGATGCGTCGCTGACGCGGCTCGGCGTTCCGCACCAGTTCGAAACCTACGAAGGCGACCACACCAATCGCGTCAAACAGCGGTTTGAGATCAAGGTGTTGCCGTTCTTCTCGGAAAATTTGGCACCCGCGCCCGCGCAGTCGGCCCGGCGGTAAGCGGTTCTCCACGCCCAGGATGGCCTCGATCCAGGAACAGTTTGGCCCGATCGATATTTATCTTTTTGACCAGCTGCTGCGCGGCCGAATCGTGCCGGGAATGAGCGTGCTGGAGGCCGGATGCGGCGGCGGGCGCAATCTCGTGTACTTCCTTCGCGAAGGATACGAAGTCTTCGCGGCCGATGCGGACCCGCGGGCCGTCGATCACGTCCGCAAACTGGCGGGTTCACTCGCGCCCGCGCTCTCCGCGGAGAACTTCCGTGCCGAGCCCGCCGAGGCCATGTCGTTTGCCGAAGCGCTCGCCGACGCGGTCATCAGCAGCGCTGTCCTTCATTTTGCCCGCGACGACAATCACTTCAATGCCATGCTCCGCGGCACTTGGCGCGTGCTCAAACCCGGCGGGCTGTTCTTTTGCCGGCTGGCGTCCACGATCGGCATGCAAGAACGGATGCAGCGGCTGGAGGGGCGCCGCTTCCTGCTGCCCGATGGCTCGGAGCGCTACCTGGTGGACGAAGCATTACTCCTCCGGCTGACCGAGCAGCTCGGCGGCCGGCTGGCCGACCCGCTGAAGACCACCGTTGTCCAAAATCAGCGCTGCATGACCACTTGGGTCATCCGGAAGAACGCGTAGCGCGGCGCGCCCGCTCGTCATTGTAAGCGCGCTTCAGTCGCGCGATGCGGTCGGCCAGGCCGGCGCAGATCACGTCCGGCGTAAGCGCGCGCAACTGCTCATCGGTGAGGGCTTCGAAATGACTGCGCCATTCGGCTTCCAGGCCCACGTTGAAGATTTCCTTGTCTAGTACGCTGGTCGCTTTGAGGTTCAGAGCGCCCGGCACCATGACGCGAAATTCCGGGAATTGCGGCCCGTCCGCGTTATTGGGACCGGGCTCGAGCACCGAGATCTGGCAGGGGATTCCGGCGGCCTGCAATACGTCGCGCGCGTGGTCCGCGTCGGAAGCCGCGTTGCTCCCCGGAACGCTCGTGTACGAGCAGGCTACCGCCGCATCAGCCAGCCAGTCCTCATCGGCACCGGCATCGGAATTCTCGGGCTCTTGTTCGGAATCAGCTTCGGGCGCGGATGCCTGATCGGCAGCGAGGCCGCGGCGCGCCAACTCCCCGTCATAACAATTCCGCGCGGCTTCGGTCAGATCGTCGCGTTCGATTTCCAGAAGCTCTTCGTCGGTCAGCGACTGGTAGTGATCGCGTAGATCGTTGAGGTTTATCTGCAAAGGATACTCCGCCCGGCTAGGCTCGGCAGAAGCGGTCGAAGGCGCTCTTCAGCAGCTCGGCGATTTCAAATGGCTCGCGGCGTTCGATATCGCTGCGGTGAAGCACGTAGACGGGTTTGCCGTCCTGGAACAGCGCCATGGAAGGGCTGGACGGTGGATACTCCGACAGGATCGCACGCACACGCGCCACAGCCGATTCATCGGCGCCGGCGAAAACGGTCGCGGCTTTGGCGGGGCGCGCGCTATGCTGTAGCGCCATCCCAACCGCCGGACGCGCGCGTCCGGCCGCGCAGCCGCAAATGGAATTCACAACCATCAGGACGGTTCCGTTTCCGGGCGCCAGCAGGCGGTCCACATCGGCGGCCGTGCGGGCTTCTTCCACGCCGAAACGAGTGAGATCGGCGCGCATGGGAGCAACGAACTGTTCAGGATAAGCCATCGCTCTGATTTTACCGCCGCGGCCCGCGGTCGCTGGACGGCGGCACGATTCCCTTGATCCGCAGAAACGCGCCGATGATTCCGTACATTTCGTTATCGTGCTCGATATTCCAGCTGAGGAGGCCGAGCTTGCTCATCTCCCAGCGGGCCCACCGTACCTTCGCCGAAGCTTCTGCGTCCGTGATCGAGGCGTAGATCGGGTCGCAGTAGTCGAATGAAGCCTGAAGTGCGGCGATCAGGTCGGCTTTCGACTTCTTCGAACCGGCATTGGCTGTCACCTGCTCTCCCTTGACTACGGCGCACATGCGCAGTTGGCCATCCGCCACGTGGGCAATCATCTCCCCAAACGTCCGCACCTCCGGCACGGTCCGGAACGAGTAGAATTCTTCGGGCATCCTCTCTGCCGCGCGCAGCAGGCTCGGCTTGATCAGCGCATAGGTTTGGCGTGCGTCGTCCGTGAAGGGATTGTTTTGCGCGTAGAGGCTCGCGTAGCCCGCCGCGATGAGCGCCAGTATTCGCGTGCATTGCATGGGGCAGAGTATAGCGCGGCAGCCGTCTTACTGCCTATGAAAGATCTGTGTCTCGGAAGCCAGCGGCGTGGGGAAGGTGCGCGAGATGTGGTCCTGCCAGTTCAGGCTCTCTTCATCGGCCAGGGCCCAGAGTAGCCCGATCACCGTGCATAAACTCAGGCATGAACCGGCAAAGCGCAGAATGCGGTGCTTGGGGGACAGAGGAAAACCGTCAAACGTGATCAGCCGCAGTTGCGCCCAGCGCATTCCGGGCGTCTCGGCGCCGGCGACGGTCCAAAACAGGCCGTAGGTGAACGCCACCAGCGGCAATGTGCCCGCAAATACCAGGAGGTTCGTTTTGGTGAACTCGAAGGTCCCACCCGTCAGCCGGAACGCCAGCAGAAACAGCCCATAGCCAATCAACACCATAGACCAGTCGAGCGCCGCGGCTACCGCGCGATGGAGTGCCGTCGCCACCGGCCATTCGCAGGAAATAACCGCTTCGACTGTTGTCCCTAAGGTCCGCGGCGCCGTCGCCGGGACGGGAACGAAATCCAGGCTGGCCTGCGCCTCGATGGAACGCGAGGCGGGGCGTCGGGCCGCCGGCTTGCGCGGCACTTCGGTCTGCGCTCGCGGCTGCGTCTCCACCCGCGCGCTGGCGTACGATTCAAACGGGATAACGTTGGAAGCCGGACGCGCGGCAAACAGAGTTCCTTGAATCGCGCGCGAATAATCGGAGTTTTCAAACCCGGCGGACTCCGCTGCCGGTGCAGGCGCTACGGCCGCCGCCAGTGCGCCGTCGACACGGTGTGGTGTGAACGGCCCGATCGGTGTGTCATCCGGACGCCGCCCGCAGCGGCGGCAACGATGCTCGCCCTCCGAATTTCGCTGCCCGCAATATCCGCACATCATACGTCGAACCGAACTCCCCTCTCTGGCCTCCGACTTGCTATCGGAAGTATGCTAACTTCCGAAATGAGGCGTCTGGGAATCCCTTATTCTCTAGTGTACATATCGGTTCCGAATTGTCACTATTTTTGTTTTTCTTCCCGGAGATTCTGCATTATTTCCGTCGCGGCAATCCTCTTATGGATGGGCCTCGCGCCCGTTTCGGCCCAGACCACCGCCGCCCTCCAACCCAATCAACCTCTCAACACCGCCCGTCCCAATGCGCCGCCGCGCGGACGCTGGAACTTCACCGCGGTCACACAGGAGGCCGATGGCAAAATGCGAAAATTGCATGGCCGTGCGGAGGTGGAAGGCTCCACCATGCTGTTTCAGGCCGACGACATCGAATACAACGAAGACACCGGCGATCTGCACGCCACCGGCCACGTCTTCTATCAGAACTTCGATAAGAAGGAAAGAGTATGGGCCGACCGGCTCGAATACAACACCGATTCGGAAGCCGGCAAATTCTATAACGTGCATGGCGAGACGCAGCCCCACATCGAGGCCCGTCCCGGCATCCTCACCTCCAGCAATCCGTTTTACTTCGAAGGCGACTGGGCCGAGCGGCAGGGTGACAAATACATTCTCCATAACGGCTTCGTCACCAACTGCCAGATTCCCAGCCCCTGGTGGACCCTGCGCGGGCCCAGGTTCGACATCATCCCCGGCGAGCGTGCAATCGCCTACCACAGTGTCTTTCGCATCCGCGGACTGCCGTTGTTCTACACTCCGTTCTTTTATAAGTCGCTCGAACGGGAGCCGCGCAAGAGCGGGTTCCTGCTGCCCAACATCGGACACAGTTCCGTTCGCGGAATGATGGTCGGCTTGGGATATTTCTGGGCCATTAACCGGAGCTATGATCTTACCTACCGGTTTCAGGAATACACGGCCCGCGGCGAGGCGCAACACTTCGATTTCCGCGGCAAGCCTCGCGCGGGAACAGACTACGATGCCATTGTCTACGCCGTCCGCGACCGCGGAGTGCCCCAGCCCTCCGGCCCGCCGCTGCAGTATGGCGGCGTGAATATCTACGCCACCGGGAAGTCGGACCTGGGAGACGGCTGGAACGCACGCGCGCAGGTCAATTACACCAGTTCGTTCCGCTTCCGGCAGAACTGGTCGGAATCGTTCAGCGAACTGATTGGCTCGGAAGTGCAATCGGTCGGCTTTCTGAACAAGAACTGGTCCAACTATACGTTCAACCTGGCGGCGGCGCGCCTGCAGAACTTTCAAAGCTCCGAGATTGAAACCATCGATCCCGTGACGCTCGCGACTCACTTCGAAACCAACGCCGTGACCGTTCGCAAGCTCCCGGAGGCCCAATTGAGCCAGCGGGAGGACCAGCTCTTTTCAGGCGTGCCCTTATGGTATTCGTTTGACTCGGCCGCCGGCTTGCTCTACCGCGAAGAACCGTTCTTTACCCCAGCCGGCACCCTCGTCGACCGCTACCAGACCGGGCAGTTCATGAAGCGCGTGGATTTCACACCGCACCTGATGAGCGCGTTCCACTTCGCGGGTTTCCATCTCGTTCCGCGGATCGGCATTGACGAGGCCTATTATTCCGAAAGCCAGGCTTTCAATCCATCGGCGAGTACGGCGCTGAACCGGACCAGATACCAGGTGATCGGCACCAACCTGGTCCGCAGTTCCCGCGATTTTTCCGTGGATTTGATCTTTCCTCCCCTGGCGCGCGTGTTCTCGAAGAAGACGATCTTCGGCGACAAGCTGAAGCACGTCATCGAGCCGCGCGTCACCTATGATTACATCGGCGGCATCGGCAACGACTTCACCCGCTTCATCCGCTTCGACGAGAATGATCTGCTGGCGAACACGAACGAGTTGCAACTCTCGCTTACCAACCGAATCTATGCCAAGCGCGGCGACGCCGTAACCGAGATATTCTCCTGGCAGTTGTGGCAAAGCCGCTACTTTGACCCGACATTTGGCGGCGCGCTTGTGCCCGGTCAGCGCAACACTTTCCTGAGCACTGCGGAGCTGACGCCCTACTCCTTCCTGATCAATCCGCGGAGCACCTCGCCGGTGGCGTCGATCCTGCGCATCAGCCCGCTCAACGGGTTGGGCATCGAGTGGCGCGCGGACTACGACCACCGTCAGGGCCGCGTCGTCGACAGCACCGTTTCCCTGGATTACCGCTGGTCGAAGTATTTCGTATCGGTCGGCAATAACCGGGTCAAAACCGACCCCATTCTCACTACCCCTGCCAATCAGTTCCGCTTCCGCGTGGGCTTCGGCGATCCCAATCATCGCGGATGGAACGCGGGCGTCGACGGGGTCTACGATTTCGATCAGGGACCCAACTACAATCAGGCGCGCTTGCTGTACAGCACCGCGCAGGTGACCTACAACACGAACTGCTGCGGAATCAGCGTGGAGCTGCATCGTTTCAGCTTCGGAAACCGGAACGAAAATCAGTTCCGCGTAGCCTTCGCGGTCTCCAATATCGCCACGTTCGGCACGCTGCGGCGCCAGGACCGATTGTTTTAAGCACAAGAAAAAGGCCCCGAGCTGGGTATCTCGGGGCCCTGCACTCAGAGGGGATGGCGGCGGGAGGGGACTCGCCGCCAAGGATGCTGTCTGTCTGTTGATTTCATACTAGCAGTTTAAGACCTGCTTGTCTACTATTTTTTTTATGAATTTTTTTGTGGATAAATCCGACAAAACCCGGAGGCCTTAGGACGAAACCGTGTACTACGGTGGGCTTGATAAAATGCCATTTGGTACTATCACCAGTCGGTTAACCCCGCTCCCCGACTCTGCCCGCAACTGACTGAGGCCGCGAACTTTTCCATGTACGCCAAAAGTTAACTCCAGGACCCGGATAGCGGCACCCGAATAACCAAAGATGTATTGAGCGCCCGCTCCGCGCAGTGTAACTTTGCGAAAGAGAAGGCGGTGCGTGTGATCGAGAACTACGAAGAGGACGACGTAAAAAGCACTTCCAACGAGCGCGAGCGGCGGATGAAGCGGCGCTTCCACATCGAGCAGGAGGTCCGCTACAAAATGCTCTATGGTCAGCGCATCGCGGAAACCGGCACGGGGAAAACGCTGAACATCTCCAGCAGCGGCGTCTGGTTCACCACCGAGAGCATGCTCACCACCGGAATGCCCGTCGAAGTGTCGATGAACTGGCCCGTGCTTCTCAACGACTCCTGCCCGATGAAGCTCATGATCTACGGGTGCGTGGTGCGCAGCAACGAAAAAGGCGCCGCCGTCGCCATCGAGCGCTACGAGTTCCGGACCCAGGGCCGTTCCTTTACCCAGCCGGCAGCTCAGCCGGGCGTGGAGATGCGCCTTCCCGGCTAGAGTCGCGGACCGGATTTCTTCCGCCGGTATTCTCCAGAATTTCGCCCCTCCTCCTGGTAAAATCAAAGTTACTCACTCACCGGGGAGGAACAGCCTAGCTTGAACTCTGCAATCCTCGCCTTGGAAGACGGCACGGTCTTCGAAGGCAGGAGTTTTGGTGCGCCCGCCGAGCGGTCCGGAGAAGTCGTGTTCAATACGGCGTTGACCGGCTATCAGGAAGTGTTCACCGATCCTTCGTATTCGGGCCAGATCGTCATCCTGACTAATCCCCAGATTGGCAATTACGGCACCAGCGCGGAGGATAACGAGGCGGGGAAGCCTTACATCGAGGGGCTCGTGGTACGCGAGTTTTCTGCCATCGCGAGCAATTGGCGCTCGGATGCCGAAGCCGACGCCTTTCTGAGCCGCCACGGGATTCCCGTGGTGTCGGGCCTCGACACGCGCGCGCTGGTCCGGCATCTGCGCACGCGCGGGGTAATGCGCGGCGTGCTGTCGTCGGTGGACCAGGATACGGCGAAGCTGGTGGAAAAAGCGCGCGGCATTCCCACGATGGCGGGGCTGGATTTGGCCACGCGTGTCTCGACCCCCGAGCGCTATGAGTGGACCAAGCCGGTGGAGCCCTGTTCTCCCTCAGACGTTCTGGCGCGGCCTCCGGAAGCGCAATATCACGTGGTGGCCTACGATTTCGGGATCAAGCGGAACATTCTGCGGCGCCTGGTGCAGGTGGGCTGCCGGGTGACGGTGGTGCCAGCGCTGACTTCCGCCGAAGATGTCCTGGCTCTGCAACCGGACGGCATCTTTCTCTCCAACGGCCCAGGTGATCCCGAGCCGCTACAAACCCAGGTCGGGAACATCCGCAAGCTGATCGGGAAGAAGCCCATCTTCGGCATCTGCCTCGGGCACCAGCTCCTCGGTTTGGCTGTCGGCGGCAAGACCTACAAACTGAAATTCGGACACCGCGGAGCGAACCACCCGGTGCGCAATGAGGTCACCCAAAAGGTGGAGATCACCTCGCACAATCACGGTTTTGCGGTCGATCCCGATTCGCTGAACCTCAACCAAATCGATATCACCCACAGGAACCTGAATGACGGAACGCTGGAAGGGTTCCGGCACCGGAGTGAGCCTGTTTTTTGCGTCCAGTACCATCCGGAAGCGGCGCCCGGGCCCCACGATTCGCACTACCTGTTCGATGATTTCGTCAAACTCATGAGCGGAGGGCAATAGCGATGCCGCGGCGCAACGACCTCCACCGCATCCTCATCATCGGCTCGGGCCCCATCATTATCGGACAGGCCTGCGAATTCGACTATTCGGGCACGCAGGCCGCCAAGGCGCTGAAGGCGGATGGCTTCGAAGTGGTGCTGGTGAATTCCAATCCCGCCACCATCATGACCGATCCGGAACTGGCGGATAAGACCTACGTGGAACCGCTGACGACTCCCTACCTGGAGGAGATCATCCGGCGCGAGCGGCCCGACGCGCTGCTTTCCACGGTCGGCGGACAGACCGGGCTGAACCTCGCCGTAGAACTGGCCGAAAAAGGGGTGCTCGAAAAGTACGGAGTCGAGCTGATCGGCGCCAAGATCGATGCGATCAAGAAGGCGGAAGACCGCCTCCTGTTCAAAGATGCGATGCGCAAGATCGGGCTGGAAACGCCGCAATCGCAGCTGGTGAATTCGGTGAGCGCCGGTCTCGGGTTCGCCGAGCAGATCGGCTACCCTGCCATTCTGCGTCCGAGCTTTACGCTGGGCGGGACCGGCGGCGGGATTGCCTACAACACCGAAGAGCTCGCGGAAATTCTCGAGCGCGGGCTGGCGTTATCGCCGGTGCACGAAGTCCTGATCGAGGAAAGTGTCCTGGGATGGAAGGAATTCGAGCTAGAGGTGATGCGCGACCTGGCCGATAACTGCATCATCGTCTGCTCGATTGAAAATTTCGATCCGATGGGCGTGCATACCGGCGATTCGATCACGGTGGCGCCGGCGCAGACGCTGACGGACCGCGAATACCAGCTGATGCGCGACGCGGCGATCCGCTGCCTGCGTGAGATCGGCGTGGATACCGGCGGCTCTAACGTGCAGTTCGGCATAAACCCGCAGAACGGGCGCATGGTGATCATCGAGATGAATCCGCGGGTGTCGCGCAGTTCGGCGTTGGCATCGAAGGCCACGGGGTTTCCGATCGCGAAGATCGCGGCTAAGCTGGCGGTGGGCTACCGCCTGGACGAGATCCGCAATGATATCACGCGCAAAACGCCGGCCTGTTTCGAGCCGACCATCGATTACGTCGTCGCGAAGATTCCCAAGTGGGCGTTCGAAAAATTCCCGGGAGCCGATCCCACGCTTGGCACGCAGATGAAATCGGTGGGCGAGGTGATGGCGATCGGCCGCACCTTCAAAGAAGCGCTGTGGAAAGGCATAAGGAGCCTCGAGACCGGCAAAGCTTTCGGCTCGGAGAAGTTCGACAAGAACCTGATCACGCAAAAACTGATCACCCCGACGCCCGACCGCTTGAACTACATCCGGTTTGCCCTGACGTGCGGCCACACGGTCGCCGAAATTCACGAGTGGACGGCGATCGACCCCTGGTTCCTGGAGCAGATCAAAGAGGTCGTGGATTTCGAAGTCCAACTCCAGAGATCCAGCGTGACGCAGGCTACGCGTGAAGATTTCCGCACGGCCAAGCGCTACGGCGTCTCCGACGTGCAAATGGCCAAGACATGGGGCACCGACGAAATTGCCGTCCGCAACCGGCGCAAAGAGCTCGGGGTTGCCGCCGTGTTCAGCCGAGTCGACACCTGTGCCGCCGAATTCGAGAGCTTTACCCCGTATCTCTATTCCTGCTACGAATCGTCGTGCGAGGCGGAGCCCGGCGCCCGCAAGAAAGTCATGATCCTGGGCAGCGGCCCCAATCGCATTGGGCAGGGTATCGAGTTCGATTACTGCTGCTGCCATGCGTCGTTTGCGCTGCAGGAACTGGGCGTCGAATCGATCATGGTCAATTGCAATCCCGAGACCGTCTCGACCGATTACGACACCAGCGACCGCCTCTATTTCGAGCCGCTGACACTGGAAAACGTCCTCAACATCTACGACACCGAAAAGCCAGACGGAGTAATCGTCCAGTTCGGCGGCCAGACGCCGCTGAACCTCGCGTTGCCGCTGAAGCGGCTGGGCGTGCCCATCATCGGCACCGATCCGGAGAACATCGATCTGGCCGAAGACCGGAAGCTGTTCGGGAAATTGCTCGATGATGTGAAGATTCCGTCGCCCGCTAACGGCACCGCTACCAGCGTGGAAGAGGCGTGCGCGGTGGCGCGGCGGATCGGCTACCCGGTGCTGGTGCGGCCGAGTTACGTGCTCGGCGGCCGCGCCATGGTGATCGCCTACGACGAGGAAATGGTCCGGCAGTACATGCGCGAGGCGGTCACGTTCTCACAGGACCGTCCGGTGCTGATCGATCGCTTCCTGGAGGATGCGACCGAAGTGGACGTCGATGCCCTCGCTGATGGTGATGACGTGCTCATCGCCGGGATCATGGAGCACATCGAGGAGGCTGGTGTGCATTCCGGCGACAGTTCGTGCGTGCTGCCGCCGCAGACGCTTTCCCAAAAGACCCTGGCCGCCATCGAAGACTATACGGTGCGGCTGGCCAAGGCGCTGCATGTGATCGGGCTCATGAACGTGCAATACGCGGTTCAAAACGGGACCGTGTATGTGCTGGAGGTGAACCCGCGCGCCTCCCGGACGGTGCCCTATGTGAGCAAGGCGACGGGCGTGGCGCTGCCGAAGATCGCGGTCGGCCTGATGTGGGGCCGCAAGCTGCGCGATTACGGCCTGAGCGTCTCCAAACTTTCGGTGACGCAGGATTTCGTGAAGTCTCCGGTATTTCCCTTCAATAAATTTCAGGGAGTCGATCCGGCGCTCGGTCCCGAGATGCGTTCGACCGGCGAAGTGATGGGCGTAGGAATCAACTTTGGCGAAGCCTTTCTCAAGGCGCAGATCAGCGCGGGCAGCCCGCTGCCGGAGAAGGGAACGGTCTTCATCAGCGTCAATGACAGCCATAAACGGGAAGCCGTGGAAGTGGCCCGACGCTTCGCGGAGCTCGGTTTCAACCTGGTCGCGACGCGCGGCACCGCAGCGGAACTACGCGCGGCCGGACTGAGTTGCAAGACGGTGCTGAAGGTGAACGAAGGCCGGCCCAACGCCGTCGATCTGCTAAAAGGCGGATCGGTGCAGCTTGCCATTTACACCACGACCGGCGCCCCTGCTTTTTTCGATGAGAAGGCCATCCGGCGCGCCGCGGTGACGTACCGGGTTCCCTGCATCACCACGATGAGCGGAGCCCGCGCCGCCGCCGATGCCGTCGCCGCGCGCCGCCGCGATCCGATCCGCGTCTGGAGCCTGCAGGAGATTCACGAAGCTAAAAAGACGGTCGTCTAGTGCGCATCAGGCGCGCTTCAGCGCCGAGAGCACGCGCGCCGGCGTGAAGGGGTATTCGCTCATACGCACGCCGGTGGCATCGAAGAAGGCATTCGCGATGGCGGCTGCGGCGGCGGCCATTACTTCTTCGCCGGCGCCGGACGACCGTTGATCCAGGTGCTGCACAACCACGGCTGTCACCTGTGGGCTTTCCTCGAAGCGCAGAATCGGATAGCTGTTCCAATCTACGCTAGTGACGTTGGTTGTCGAGAACGTCACTTCCTCTTTGAACATGCGGCTCGCCGTTTGCACCAACTGGCCGCTGATCTGGTTTTCCACGAATGCCGGATTCACCACTTGGCCGGCATCGATCGCCCCGTACAGGTGCTTCGCCCGCACGTGGCCCGTTTCCTTGTTCACTTCGATTTCGGCGACGGCCGCTCCGTAGGATGCCAGATGCGTCCCGACTCCGATACCGCGGCCGGTCGCGACTTTGCCGTCGGACCGATTCGTCCCGGCCCTTCCTGATGTCCACCTTGCCGCTTGCGCCGCCGCATCCAAAACACCGAGCCAGCGCGCGTCGGTGATGTTTCGCTTCCGGAATTCGTACGGATCGAGCCCCGCCAGGTACGCTAACTGGTCGATCGCCTGCTCGGACGCGAAGGAGAACGACAGATCCAGGGGCGAGCGCAGCCATGCGCCCTTGAGATAGTCCTTCGCGGGAACCTGATGACTCACCAGGCGCACGTTGGGAATCGCGTACATGCCGCCGCAATTCAGCGCGCTGACTCCCTGGACCGCGGCCGGGGGCCACTCGGCGGCCGGAATTCCGGTAAGCTGTGCGGAAGTTTCCACGCCGGCCCAGTTGTGCTGCCAGCCGTGATACTCGTAGGCCATGAGCTTTCCGCTTGCATCGGCCGCGGCGCGCACCTCACCCACGTGCGCCGGACCGTAATTGTCCCACCCGTGCTCGTCCCAGCGCATGAATTGCAGGCGTACCGGCTTGCCGGCCAACCGCGATAACAGCGCCGCCGCCTGGGCCACGTCGTCATAGCAGCTGTGGCCGTAAGTGCCGGATCCTTCGTAATACTGCACCCGCACCTTCTCCGCCGGCAGGCCCAGCAGCCGCGAGACGCTGTTGCGCGTGCCGTACACATCCTGCGTCGAGCACATGACCAGCGCCGAATCCGCTTTCACGTCGGCCAGCGCGCAGTTCGGGCCGAACGGCGCATGCGCTTGATACGGACCGCGACAGCTTTGTGAAGTTACGTGGGCAGCCGCGCCGATGACTGCGTTGACATCGCCGGCCTCGCGCACCACTCGGTCCATCGTCTTTGCAGCCCGCATCTGCTCATGCAGCGCCTCGTTGCCGGAAAGCGTCGGGGTCGAATCCCACGTGACTTTTAACTGCCGCGCCGCGCGAACCGCATCCCATTCGTTCTCCGCCACCACGCCCAGAAAATCGGCGCGGCGCACCACGCGGGCGCCCGAAATCGAGCGGATGGAACTTTCATCCACTTCCATGATCCGGGCCCCGGCGCCATAAGCCCGCTGGCCCCGCGGCCGCACCACGCGTCCATGCAGCATCCCGGGAACGCGCACGTGCTGCATGTACAGATAGCGGCCCGCCACTTTATCGGGGATATCATTGCGCGGCACGCGCGTGCCAACCACTTTGTAATCCGCCGGCGTCTTAACCGGCGCCGAACCCGTGAACGCCACTTGGAACAACTTGCCGCCGACCAGCTCTCCGTATGTGACCGACCGCTTCGGGTCATCTTTGAGCGACACCACGCCCTGGGCCACGGACAACCGCTCCACCGGCGCCTCGAGCTTCTTCGAGGCCATTCGCAGCAGCGCCTGCCGCGCCTCGGCCGATGCTGTGCGAAGCTGCGGACCGCCCCGCTGGATCGACGCGCTCGAATACGTGCCGCCCTGGTTCGGCGTAACGTTCGTATCGAGCCGCACGGTTTTGATCTGGCTCATCCCGAGATCCAGCTCATCGGCGGCGATCTGCAGCAGCGAGGTCGAGTTGCCCTGCCCCAGTTCCGCGAACCCGATGTACACGGTCGCCGTGTTGTCGGCGTGGATCGCCAGCCAGGTATCGACCTGCTTGGGATCGGGCGGGCCGGCGGTGCCGCCGCGCTCCTGTCCTTCAAGCACGCTTCGCAAATGGAAGCCGACCACCAGCGCGCCGCCGGCTTTGAGAAAATCGCGCCGCCGTACGCGCTTCATTGCGCCGCCTCCGCCGCCATGCGGCTCGCTGCGCGCTGTATAGCTTTGATCACCCGCGGGTAGGTGCCGCAGCGGCACAGGTGGCCGTTCATGGCCGAGCGGATCTGCGCCTCGCTCGGCCGCGGATTCTTCGAGAGCAGCTCCGCCGATTTGATGATCATCCCGTTGAAACAGTAGCCGCACTGCACCGCCTGCTCGTCGATCATCGCCTGCTGCACCGGATGCAGCTCGGGCGCGCCCGCCAGTTTCTTCTGTGCGGCGTACCATGCCGGCAAGCCCTCGAGCGTCGTCACCGATTTACCGGCCACCGCCGAGACCGGCGTCACGCACGAGCGGGTTTCCACGCCATTGACCAGCACCGAGCACGAGCCGCACTGGGCCAGCCCGCACCCGTAGCGCGGCCCCTGCAATTCGAGCTCGTTCGACAGAACGTACAGAAGCGGCGTCTCCGGCGCGGCGGAAATGGTATGCATTCGTTCATTTACCCGGATCGTCAGTGTGGGCATACAGTCTTGAGAATAGTACAGCCGGAGACGGGCTAGGCTACGATGATCGATATAGGAGAAAGTGGAATGATTTCTTCGATGAAGCCCACACGCGGTCGGGTGGTGGTGGCTCTGGCGGCCGGTTGCGGGTTGCTGCTGACCAACTCGTGGCTGCACGGTGCGGGCACTCCGTCGTGCGACGCCGATAACGGCGGGCTCAAGCTGCCCGCGGGATTTTGCGCGCTCGTCGCCGCGGACGATCTCGGCCCGGCGCGGCACCTCGCGGTCGCTCCGAATGGCGATCTATTCGTGGCCTTGCAGGGCAATGGGGAAAAGGGTGGCGTCGTGGCGCTGCGCGACACCAATGGCGATGGCCGCTTCGAAATGAAAGAGCATTTTGATTCCGAGAGCACCACCGGCATTGCGCTGCATAACGGCTACATCTATCTGGCGCATCCCACCGCTATTCAGCGGTACAAACTTGCGCCGGGCGAGTCGAAGCCGGCGGGTGAAGCGGAGACAATCGTCAAGGATCTGCCCGGCGAGCGCCAGCATCGTGACAAGGGCATCGCGTTCGACGGCCAAGGGTCGCTCTATATCAACGTCGGTGCGCCGTCCAACGCCTGCCAGAATCCTGACCGGCAGCCTAAAGTCAAGGGCCAGGATCCATGCCCGATTCTCGAGAAGCACGGCGGCATCTGGAAATTCGACGAGAACAAGCTGGAGCAAACCCAGGAAAACGGCACGCGCTTCGCCACCGGCCTGCGGCAGATGCCGGCGATCACGTGGCACGGCGGGGCCGTCTACATCGCGATGAACAATCGCGATTCGCTCGACCAGTTCTGGCCCGACCTGTTCACCGCGAAGGAGAACGCCGAGCGCCCTTCCGAGCCGCTCTATCGCGCGGTAGCCGGCTCGAACTTCGGCTGGCCCTACTGCTTTTACGACTACACCCAAAAGAAAATGCTGCTCAATCCGGAGTATGGAGGCGACGGCAAGACCGCCGGCCGATGTACCGAATTCACACCGCCGGTGGCGGCATTCCCCGCCCACTGGGCGCCGGTCGACATCATGTTCTACAGCGGATCGCAGTTTCCGGCGAAGTATCGCGGGGGCGCCTTCATCGCATTCCATGGATCCTGGAACCGCGCGCCCATGCCAATGGCCGGCTACAACATCACCTTTCAACCTTTTAGCGGGGACAAGCCGGCCGGCAACTTTGAAGTGTTTGCGGATGGCTTCGCCGGCAAGACGCCCCTGATGCGTCCCAACGACGCAGTCTATCGTCCGGACGGTGTGGCTCAGGCGCCCGATGGCTCGCTGTACGTCGGCGACAGCCAGAAAGGCCGTATCTGGCGAATCATTTATACGGCGAAATAGCCGCCAAGGCTATTACGGATTCAGAAACACAACCACTCCGTCACCCCGGAACACCAGCTCGGCCGGAGATTTCCTGGCTGCATCTCCGGTGCGGGGCGCCACCTTCCCGTAAACCACCGCCCAGCGGTCATAATCGGAAGAGCCGAAGCGGAACTTGCCGAGCGCGGTGTGCTGCCGCAGTTCCGCGAACTTGCGGTTCAAGGTGACTGCGTCAATCTCGAACTGGTCCGGCGCTTTGGGGCCCTCCTTGCCGTCTTCGGTCAGCCACAGCACGGTCGGCTTCCCCGGCCCATCGCATGCATCCTCGCTCAGCCAGCGGCCTTGTTCCCGGAACGAGTAGCGGCCGAGCGCCGCGATGGGAGCAGTCTCAAATTTCGGGAGATCTCTCAGAATCTCGCAGACGCTATACGGCACAACCGGCCCGTCGGCGCACGGCGCGGGAAGCGCCAGCCACAGAATCCAAACTACGGGTCGGAACCGAAGCATACCTGTAAACTACGAGACTATTGAAGAATAGGTTACCGCAACCGCGGGCGCATCCAGCGAGTTTTCACGAGACTTGCCGCGCGTGCACGATAAACCGTTTGGGCGCCGGACCGATGTAGTGGAAGGGGTAGCAGGTGACGAGCGTCAGGTCGCGGCCCGGCGCGCGGTCGAGCACCTGCACATCCGTAGGCGGCACCACCTCCGTGTCGCTCACCTGGAAACGGCTGACGCCGGATGGCGTTTTCAGCGTGATCAGGTCTTCGGGCCGGATCGAGCGTAGCGGACGGAAGAACGTATCCCGGTGCGCGGCAATCCCGATATTACCGGTTCCCGGCGCCAGGGCGGTGCCCTGGATATGGCCCGCCGCCAGTTTGAGGATCTGGTCGTCGGCCCCTTCCAGCACCATAACCGAGAGATGCAGGCGCGGAATCGCGAGTTCGCCAACGACGTCGCCGCGATGGATGGCGGGCGGATGCTCCCGCGCAACGTGCGCCTGGACTGGCGGCCGGTTCAGCGATTCCCGGGCGTGCCGCTGCGCGAGGCCGGCTTGATACCAGACCCACCCGCACCACGCTAAAAGAGCAGCGCCCCCTGCCAGGAGTACGCTGCCCAGCCAGACTCGCCAGTTCTTGAGGTGCATGCGGACGATCCCCCAGACGCGCCTCCTTATACACGCGCCCGTCGGCGCGCCATCAGCAGCATGGCGCCCAGTCCCGCCATCGGGATGCCCAGAGCTCCCGCAAGCGGTAGATTGCTGGCGGTCTTGGGAAGGGTTTTCGGCGCGGTAGCCGGCGCCGGCTGGCTCTGCGATTGTGCAGGCGGCTTGTTCTGGGCAACCGTCACAGGCTCCGGGGCCGTTTCGCGCTGCGGCGCCGGTTTCGCCGCTGGAACCGCCGCGGTTCGCGCCGACGGAGTGCTCGCGGCCGGTTTCGGCGCGGGCGCCGCAGGAGCTGCGGGGTGAACCCGCGCCGGCGTGGTGTTCGCCGCTATCTGGAGCTGTTCCGCCTTCGGATAGACAAACTCCCACCCGTAGTTGTCACCGGGGTACCACCAGGCATGCACCGCTTCCGGGGTGTCCGAGCGGCGTTCCTCGAAAGTGACCATGGACTTCTCCGGCGTGTCCAGCCGGTAATCCGGTATCGCCATCTCCGTCGTCACCAGGTGATCCTTCCCCTGTTTGTCTTCGGAAAATATCTGCACCACATTGCGGTCCGCCGTTACATCCGCGAGTTCAAAAACGTACTTTCCGGCCGACAGCACATGGCCGGGAACTTCGACCGGCTGATTGAATTGAAGCGTCGTCCGCTTATTCCATTCATCGGCTCTTGCCGGTGCCGCCCAATAGCAAAAGACTGCGAGTCCGAGGCTCCATAAAGCCGCTTGCCACCTGATGTTCATAATCTTCACTCCTTCTCTGAATTTCGCCGCGTCCGTTAAACTGGCGGGCGATTTCAGAATAGGCCTCCCCCACGTGCTTACCAATACCAGCCCGCCGGGAAACTCATGCCCGCCGATGTGGTAGGCGGAAGGTACTTCCGATCGGAGGCATACCGTGCCGGCGGGAGCGAAAATCCGGTCGCGGCGGCATCGCCGGTTCATGCCGGCTCGTGTAACTTCATAACGCGGGGTGAGTGAGTGTTCAATCCATTGCACTGGTTGATAGACAGGTTGCCTCACCGGCCCCCGTCGCCTGCCGGTCCTGCGGGAACCGTATTGTTGCTGGGCCGCGAAGACGCGCTCGCCGGAGCCACACTCGCCGGCTGGCGCCTGCTGATGACGCCGAGCCTGGAACAAGCGCGCCTCTTTTTGACGCGCGGCCAGATTTCGGTCGTGCTTTGTGACCCGGCCTTCGCCGGCATGGATTGGAAGCGCGCGCTCCGTCTGCTTGCCGGCACCAGCAGCCGGCCCAGTATTCTATTGCTTGCGCCGCCGGGCCGGCGGTTTTCCTGGAACGAGGTCGCCGCCGCCGGCGGCTACGACGTCGTTGTTCGGCCGATTGATGTCGGCGCTCTGGAGCGCGTGATGCGCTCCGCGCGCGCCTACTGGCTCAGCCGCCGCGCCCTGGAATCGACGCCCGCGAACCCGCTCAGGATATAACGCCCTTGCGCACCGCGTAGAGGATCAACTCCGGCACGCTGTGGAGGTTCAGCTTCTCCATCAGGTTCGCGCGGTGAGTCTCCACCGTGTACGGGCTGAGATGGAGCACGTTGGCGATCTCCTTGTTGCTTTTGCCTTCCGCCACCAGTTGCAGAATCTCCCGCTCGCGCATGGTCAGCAGCTCATAGGTGTCTTCGACGTCCCGCTCCCGCAGCTGCCGCATGTAATCATCCAACAGCATCTGGCTCACGGCGGGACTGAAGAACGATTTGCCTTGCGACACCGCTTTGACGGCGGCGATGAGGTCTGCCTCGGCCGATTGCTTCAGCAGGTACGCGCGCGCGCCCGCCTTGAGCGCGCGCAGCACGTACGATTCGTCCGAATGGACGCTCAGCATAATGATCGAAGTCCCCGGCGCCGATTCGCGAATGTGCTGCGCGGCGTCGATTCCGTTGAGATTGGGCATGCCGATATCCAGAATCGCCACGTCCGGCCGTTCTTTCTCGGCCAGCCGCACGCCTTCCCATCCGTCCGACGCCTCGCCCACAATCTGAAACTCGGAATGCTCTTCCAGCACGTGCCGTA
>Ga0070734_10002040_pt1 | contig 26414 bp, 25 predicted proteins | sample Coa_R1_8_FD_66444 | JGI IMG/M metagenome (GOLD analysis project Ga0070734, IMG submission 66444) | Surface soil microbial communities from Centralia Pennsylvania, which are recovering from an underground coalmine fire - Coalmine... | ecosystem: Environmental > Terrestrial > Soil > Unclassified ... | reverse complement strand
CGCTCGGAGGTAGGCCTTGGCGGAGTTGGGTTCGTCGATGGGAATGACCCCCTGGCCGGTGGCGTAGAGGACCCCCTTATCATAATCTATATGGCCGTTATCTCCTACCTTGTCCCCGGTGGGAAGGTTGGGATCGGCGCCGCGCTGACCGGCGGGGGCGGGCAAGATCAGCACGGAGAGTACAAGCGCCATTGCGGCGCGCAGCAGAGCAGCTCGATTAGGCATGTCAAACATCCTTTCCGGTAGTTGCCGAATTCCAGGGTATTGCATCCACCATCGTTTGCCGCCATTAAGGGCGTTGCGCGGTACGGGTGGACAGGGAATTTCCGGCGGCCCGGGGGGCGCGGTTCGCCGTGCATACGATCAGGGCTCCCTCGCCGTCTTGCACCCGCAGCGCGACGCCGTCCAGGTGCATCTCGGGAAGATGCCGGCGTAGCGAGCGGGTGTCGGAGCGGGTGAGGAAGCGGAGAGTAAGATGGTCATCGTGATTTGTGTCCTCCACAAAGCGTCGGAAACCACGAAGAGCGCGGAGCTGCTCGCGGAGCATGTCGGTGCGGCGGGTGTCCAGGCCGTGGACCTGAACGCACACGACATACCCTTCGATGCGCTCCTGCGCCCAGTGCAGCAGTAGGTTGTGGGTGAAGAGGGCGTGGTCGGCGGTGCAGAGATTGCTCCCCGCATCCGCAGCGGCGCGAGAGGCTGCGTCCGCATCGCTTTGAAAACTCTGTCCAACCCCTTGCGCGTGGACAAAGTCGAGCACCTCCTCACTGTTGTGTGAGATGAGGCGCGCGGTCAATTGAGCCTTGCAGGTGGCGACCGAAGCCCCGAGGCCGTAGGGAGTGCGGTTGTCTCCCAGGCGCATCGTGGGGAGGAGCGACAAGCGCCCGGAGAGGGTGACGTCGGCGCGGTCGTCCTGAGCAAGTTCAAAGCCCTCCTTGCGCAGCGCGGAGATCAGGGTGTCCTGAACGGCTCGCGCGCCATGGTCGCCTTCGATCACCACGCGGATACGCGGACGGGAGAGATCGGCGTAGAGATCTTTCAGGTCCGTGAGGTGGTGGATGGCAGTGAGAGGAGCGACCTGCGCACGGATTTGCAGGCGCACGATGGGGCTGCCGTTGAGTTGCTCGACGTGCCGTGAGCCGGGAACGATCTCCCAACTCTGCACGAAGCCCTCGGCGCTACCCCACACTTCCGATTCCTCGATGGCATGGTCGCGCCCGAATTCACGGGCGCGGACGACCTGGCCGTACGCCTGCTCGACGGCATTCCGTTTTGCCTCCCAGACGGCCTCCTCGTCGGCTGCCAGGGGATCGTCGCCCAGGGGCGCCGTCCCATTGCCCAGGACCGTTCGGGTAGGAGGGGCCGTCTCATCGGCATGTACCCATGCGCTGAGACCTAAAACCAGGATCAGTATCAGGACCAACCTCCGCATAGATCCCTCCCTCTCCCGCTACTGGATACGCCAACCCAACGGGGCACCGGCGGGGGGATAGTTGACCGGAGTGGTATCGAGTTGGATGCGAACAGGGCCGTAAGGATAGGGAGGGGGCGGAATGCGCCGCCGCCAGGGCACGCCCAGCCGGGTGCTCGGTCGGGTGGGGGTCGACACGAGCGGAGGAACGTCCAGGTGGGGGCTGCTGCTGTTGGAAGCGGGTTCGGTGACCCGGTACCCGCTCCCCTCATCTTTGGGTATGGGATCCGAGAACGGACGCGGGGAAGTCAAGGAGGTAGGGCTCGCGTGTGCGCCAATTCCATTCCCGATACCGGCTCCTCGCGTATTGGAGGGCGGGAGGAGGCGGGACGGCGGGTCCGCGCCTTCGCCGTCGATCACAAAATCCTCGCCGCTGACACGTCGATGGAACTGGTGCGCCAGGCGATGCACCAGGGAGAGCAGGTTGCGACGTTCGCCCGAGACATTGCCTGAGCCGCCCTCGGCAAGGCGACCGGTGCCGACATCGAGCAGGCGGGCGTTGATGATGATCTGATCATCCGCTTCCAGATAGCTTCCCACGATCAGGCGGTCTGCGCTGACGAGTTTGCCAAGCTGCGAAACCTGCTGGGGATCTATGAGGCCGGTGGATTGCAGTTTCAGTTCATCCAGAGCGCGGCGGATCTCGCTGCGCTCGGCGAAGTGCATCACACGGGACTGGGCGAGATCGGTTAAGAGCGTTTCGGCGATAAAGCGGCCGACTTCAGGGTCGGCTCCGGAGAAGTCGGCCACCGCGATGGTGTGGCTGACCGGAGGTTGGTCCGGGGCAGGCGGATCGGCGGCGTAAGACGCCAGGGGGAGCAGCAGGATACAGCCGATCAAAAAAGCGCGTAAATGGAACATCAGGCCCTCCTTCCGAACATGCGCGTCAGGAACTTACCGGCAAACTCATACAAAAGGGGGATGAGATTCCAGGGATCGGCCTTAGAGCGCGGCGGATGCGCTTGGGGACTTGCCTGGGAAAAGAACTTATCCGTCCGTTCGATGTCTCTCCGTACGATTCCTTCCCACGAATAAGAAATTTTCGGAAAAAAATTATGCGGAATTTAGGTGCATCAGCCGAACAGGGGAGCTACCCCTGATAATGACGTGGCGTTGAGGGGATTGGAAGGGAGATGGTGAAAATCGCCCAGGGATTTAGAAGCGGACGAAGCGAAACTTGAGCAGGGTCCAGATGGCAGAGACGCCGTCTGTCCAGCGAATTTTTTTCCCTTCCGCCATGCTGCGGGCTTCGTATTGAATGGGGATCTCGACCGGGCGATAGCCCCGACGGATCACCTTGGCGGTGACTTCCGGGCAGAACTCGAAGCGCTTACAGGTGAGCGGGATGCCCTGCAGGACTTCGGTACGGAACGCCTTATAACAGGTCGCCTCGTCCGTCATGGGAGTACGGAAGAAGAAGCGGACCATCCAGGCCAGCAGCACATTGACAATACGGTTGGGGAGGCGCATCTTGGGCCACCCGTTCATGAAGCGGGAGCCGTAGACGACGGCAGCCTGGTACTCTTTGAAGGCGCAGAGGATGGGGATATAGTCCTCCGGATGGTACTCCAGATCGCCGTCCTGAATGATGCTGAACTCGCCTCGGGCGTGGGGAATGGCGGTACGGATGGCAGCGCCCTTGCCCTGGTTGCGGTCGTGATAGTAGACACGCACGTCGGGATATTTGCCCTCCACCTCGGTTTGCAGCAGTTCCCGGGTGCCATCGGTAGAGCAATCGTCAACGATGAGGATCTCCTTGGGAATGGGCACGGCGCGGATACGCCCCAGAAGCGGCAGCAGGGTCGCCCGTTCATTATAGATCGGCATGAGGATGCTTAACATGCGCGGCCTCCCTGACGCGACACCCTACAGGAAACAAAAAAATCCGCTGCCGCCATGATAACTCGAAAGTTTAGGGGCGACAGCGGTTTTGCCATCAAAATCACAGAAAGGAGATCACACTTCCTTTGACTACGGTCCAAAAAGAGTTGTTCCCGGCAGTCCGGTTGAAAATAGATATTTTTTCCACTTTTTTTCACGGGGTGTTTCACTCCACGGGCCCTGTTTCCGGGTAGAGGTTCATTGTCTCTACGGAACCGATGCCCACATCGGTTCCCGCCTCGTAGAGTGCGATCTCCAGACGGCGCTGCGCCAGCGTGATCGTGATATCGCCACGGGTCCGTTCCAGCACGGCGCGGAGGGCGTCGGTCGTGCGTCGCAGCCCGCCCGTAATGGCATCCGGGAAGTCGAAGGCGATGAGTTCGTAGTAGATGTCATCCATCACCTTCAGGACGCTGTCCGCCCGATCCATATCTCCCAGACGCATCTGATCCAGAATATAGCGGCGGCATTCGCTGGCTGCTTCCGCCAGTCCGTTCAGATAGGCAGCCGGTTCGACATGGAGTTCGTTGGGATGGGGTAGAGGTTGTGAAGTGATGATCGCAAAGAGGGAGACTGCCTCGACATACTCCTTCTGCGCATCCTGTACATAGCCGGCATAATAGATGTCGGGATGCGTGGCGAGCGTGGTCTTGAGCGCCTCCACACGCAGCTTGGCGGCGCGCGCCAGCATTTTGGCATCTGCGAGCAGGCCACGATGCGCTGCACGGATGGTACGGGAAGAGAATTGAATGATTTCACGGGCGGCGCGCAGAGCCTCCTCCCTGGCCCTGTTGGTCGCCTCCAGGGCGCCGCGCAATTCCGCCGCGATGTCTTCCAATGAGCGTGTTTCGATACGGTTCATATCCATGATGTGCCTCCCGAACTCAAATCGCCCATACTTCCTGGTGCTGATCCCTTTTTCCACAAGGTTGGCGTTATTCCCTGCAAGCCCCTCCACGAGAGTACAGGAACCGGACCGGCGCAAATACGCGTATCCAAAAGGAGGGTTCTTAGGAGTTAGTTCGCGGAAAAGCGAATAAGTGGATGACACAGCAGCCCTGCAGGCGGTGTTTGGGAACCGAAGCCCGCTGCAGCGTGTTGATAGAAGCAACATAATCGTATTCGGAGGAGGATTCCATGAAGCGTTTGAGAGGGATGGGGATCGCAGCGACGCTGCTAATGTTGGCCTTGGCGCTGGGCACGATGGCAGTTCATGGGAATGCGCAGCCCAATTCACCCAAGTTTTTGACGGTGGAGGCCACGCCGCCGAAGTCCGCGCCCATCGGCAAGCAGTTGACAATCACGGTCGCCCTGACGATTGCCGATCAGTACCACCTCCAGGGGCATGATGCCAAGGACCCTTACATTCCGACGGTGGTTACCGTGGGACAGACAAAGGGGTTCAAACCCGGCAAAGTGGTCTATCCCGCCTCCGTGATCCAAGCGTTCAGCGGCGAAAAGATCCCGGTGTACGTGAAGACAATTCAGATCAAGGTACCGGTGACGCCGGACGCTACTATGAAGCCGGGCAAGTATACGCTTCCCGTAACAGTGAGCTATCAGGGCTGCAACCAGCAATCCTGCTATCCACCGGATAAAACCACCGTTCAGGTGACTGTCAATCTCACCGCGAAGTAAGCCGAACCCAGGGGCCAAACGTCATGAAAACCCTCAAAAACACGCTTTGCGCTGTGCTGTTGTGTCTGCTCGCTCTGCCGGGATGGGCGCAACAGCAGCATATCCAATGGAAGGCGACCCTGAACCCGCCGGACGCCCGAGCGGGAGAGGGGGCGCAGATCGTGTTGCATGCGAAGCTGGATCCCGGCTGGCATCTCTACTCGCTGACGCAGCCGAACGGCGGTCCCTACCGGACGACCATCGAGGTGAAATCCGGGGGAGCACTGGAAGTGGGGGGCGATCCGGTGGGACCTTCGTTCAAAACCAAACATGACAACAGTTCTAATATAGACGTGCAGTTTTACGCGGATTCCGTTGCCTTTGGGGTTCCCGTAAAGCTCAAGTCCAGCATCCAGGGAGCGCAGAAGGCTGCGCTCTCCCTGACGTATCAGGTTGGCAACGACCGTACCCTCCTTGATCCGGAGACGGATGTCGAAATTCCGGTGGACTTTACCGTAGCGCCGGGAGTTGCGCGTCCCGACCACCTGGCAGCCTTGAAAATGCTGCCGCCGCAGGATGCCCCCGTAGCCCCGGCGGCAGTGAACGCTCCTCCTGGTTCAAAAGAGCCTGCCCAGCCTAGCAATAACGTAGAAGAGGCGAAATCGAAAGGGTTATTCTGGTTCTTGCTGCTGGCATTCGGCGAGGGATTGCTGGCGCTCCTGACCCCGTGCGTCTTTCCTATGATCCCCATTACCGTGAGCTATTTTGCCAAGCGCAAAGAGGGTGCGCCGGGGCAGGGGATGAAGGACGCGCTGGCGTACTGCCTGGGGATTATTGGGACATTCACCGGGGTGGGATTGTTGGCGACGGTGATCTTCGGAGGAAGCGCGATCCGGCAGTTCGCGACCAACCCTATCGTCAATATCTGCTTTGCCATGCTGTTCGTGGTGCTGGCAGTCAATCTGTTCGGCGTGTTCGAGATCCAGGTCCCCACCGGTTTTGTGAATAAGATCCAGGCGGGGCGTCAACGGGGCGGCTTCATCGGGCCATTCCTGATGGGATTGGCGTTCACGCTCACTTCATTCACCTGTACCGTCGCCTTTGTAGGTACTTTGCTGGCGGCGGCGGCGCATGGCGATCTCTTCTATCCCGCGCTGGGAATGCTGACCTTCAGCACCGCATTTGCCCTGCCGTTCTTCCTGTTGGCGCTCTTTCCACAGTATCTGGCGAAGCTGCCGAAGTCCGGCTCGTGGATGGTCTCCGTCAAGGCGTTCATGGGTTTTCTGGAGCTGGCGGCCGCGCTGAAATTCCTCTCCAACGCCGACCTGGTCTGGCAGCTCGGCGTCCTGACCAAGCCCGTGTATCTCGCCATCTGGTCCACCATCTTCGTGGTCGCAGGTCTGTATCTGCTGGGCTGGCTGCGGCTGCCGCATGAGCTGAATGTCACGCCGGGCGTGCCGCGTCGGGTGCTTGGCGGTGCGACCATCGTCGTGGGGATCTTCTGCCTGATCGGGATTGGCGGCGTCCATCTCAGCCTGCTCAATCCCTATCTTCCCACCGATCCCTATCCTTACAAAGATGGGGCAGGGGGAGCCATGGTTGCGAAGGATGGCATCCAATGGCAGCACGATTATAAGGCGGCGTTGGCGCTCGCGAAGGCGGAGAACAAGCCTCTGTTCATCAACTTTACCGGCGTAACCTGTACCAATTGCCGCCAGATGGAGGCGGAAGTGCTTCCACGTCCGGATGTGGTGAAGGAGCTGAATGACTACATTGCGGTGGAATTAGATACGGATCGGGTCGGGATTGACGATGCCAATCGCGAATTGCAGAACCGTTTGACCGGAACGGTAGCGCTGCCCGTCTATATCACGCTCTCGCAAGATGAGAAGGTCCGCACCAAGTTCGAGGGATCGGCGCGAAATCCGGAGGATGTAGCCCGGTTTGTCACCGACCTGCAACAGGGCAAAACGGACGCTTCTTCCTCGCGTTTGCAATAGACGGGCAGACGTACGGTTGTATCCGCCGTTACGCGGTGGAAACGGGAATACGCTGTTTGAGCGAGGCCGATTCGATGGCTGCGAATACCATCGCCAGGCTCTTGATGTTGTCGTGGCACTCCCCCATGGGGGTGCCACCGGTCTCCAGCGCGTTCAGGAAATCGCGTAATGAGCCGGAGATCCCTCCCATGATCTCGGCTATTTCGGCCTTGTGTGGCTCGGTGGAATGGAAGAAGCCCTCCTTTCCCGCCACGATATCCGCTGTTGGCGCGCCGTGACCATCCCAGAGGGCGGTCCCGTTCGGCCCTACGGCGCGCCACTCCGCCTCCCAGGACGTGTGTTTGCCCTCCGCACACCAACTGCCTCGATAGGTATAGCGTAATCCACGGGTCATCTCGAAGATAGCCGTGGCGCAGACGTCTCCCCTGTACCAGCTCCAACTCGGGTTGAACTCTTCACAGTAGACGGCGACCGGGTCGGCGTCACAGAGATAGCGTGCAGCGTCCAGGGTGTGGATAGCCATATCGAGGAGCAGAGGGCTGGCCATCTCGTCCCGGAAGCCACCGAAATGCGCGCCGATGTAGAAGTCCGAATTGAGGATACCGAGAGGTCCGACCTGTGCGGCGATCAATTGGCGGTAGGCCTGGAGGCAGGCGTTGTAGCGGCGGCTCTGGCTGACCATGTAGAGCTTCCCGGCGCTTTCCGAGGCGGCCACCATCTCACGGGCACGCTCCATGCTGTCCGCCATAGGTTTTTCGCCCAGCACCGGAACGCCTGCCGCCAGCGCCTGAAGCGTCACATCGTGGTGCGCCTCCGGGATGGTCACATCCACCACGAAGTCCGGGCGTGTCTCTACCAGCGCTCGGCCCAGATCGTCGGTTGTCAGGATACCATCCAGCTTCTGCTCCTCGGCGGCTTGTGCTGCGGCGTCGGGACGAATATCCACCCAACCTACGATCTCTACCTGATCGCAGTCCGCAAGGTTCTGGCCCCAGGCTTTGCCCATGGAACCGGCTCCGACAAGCAATGCTTTGAACTTCGACATCGCTCTCATCCTCTCATTTAGTTGTTACTCGGCGAGGCCATGACGCGCGGCCATCATCGCGGCTTCCGTGCGGTCATTGGCGTTGAGTTTGCTCAGGATATTGCTGATGTGGTTTTTGACGGTTTTTTCGCTGATAAAGAGCGTCTCGGCGATCTCGCGATTGCGCTTGCCGGTGGCGACCTCCTTCAGGACTTCCATTTCGCGGTCGGTGAGTTCGGCAAAGAGTGCATTGTCCGCTGCCCGTTGCGTGCTGATCCGGTTGAACTCGGCAAGGACGCGGGACGCGATGCTGGGATGCAAGCGACTTCCCCCCTCCGCAATGGTATGAATGGCAGCCACAGTCTCCTCGATGGGGCTGTCTTTTAGCACATAGCCGGTAGCTCCCGCCTTGATCGCCTGAAAGACGTTGGCATCATCGTGGTAGATGGTGAGGATACAGACGCCGATTTCGGGAAACTCCTTCTTTACTCGTTGGGTGACTTCGATGCCGTTGGCGCGGGGCATGTTGATATCGGTCAGTAGAACCTGGGGACGCTTTTCACGGACCAGGCGCACGGCAGACTCGCCATCCGCCACCTGACCTAATACCTCTATATCCTCTTCCAAAGCCAGAAGGCGCGCCAACGCGTCGCGGGTCAGCCGCTCATCTTCCGCAATCACCACCGTGATTTTGCTCATCATCGTTATCTCTCCCGTTCCTGAGTGCATTGCCATATTCGTGACGAAGGAGGCAGGTTCCTGCTCACACGGAAAAGGGAGTAACTGGACTATGAGATGAAAAAATGATGAAAAAACGTCAAAAAGACAATCGGAGGACGGCGAAAAGGCGAAAATATTGTTAATCCGCATGAAAAAAGCTTAATCTAATCTTAATACTGACTTGACAATTGGTACAGAGTACGTTATACTGGAATCACCCGCATGACGAAGTGCGTAGCCATAGCAAGAGGGAGACGCGCTTTCCCCGTTGGTCAGCTTGTACACCTTAACAAAGGGAAGTACGCACGTGCGTTGTGTTTGTTATTCTTCCCTTTTCCGGGCTGTAAACGACCCGTATTACACCCATGCCATTCGCCATGAGCGATGGAGCATCACAGAAGGAGCAATTAGAAAGTATGTCCACCTCTCCCCGCAAGCCCGTGCAGGGCTTCACCCTGATCGAACTGCTGGTCGTTATCGCTATTATTGCGATCCTGGCGGCTATTCTCTTCCCGGTCTTTGCACAGGCGCGCGAAAAAGCTCGGGCTATCTCCTGCATCTCCAATGAGAAGCAAGTATCACTCGCCATTCTGCAGTATGTGCAGGATTATGACGAGAATATGCCGGCAGGAAATGAACCCACTACCTGGTCGGCTGGCCTTACGGGATTGGGATGGTTTGGTGAGTGCTATCCCTACATCAAGAACGCGCAGGTAGGGAAATGCCCGGATGATACGACCGCAAACGTGGCGGCGACGGCGTCCACACCCGCACTCTACGCTTCCTCGTACGCCATCAACTTCAACATTCCCCAGAGCGCGCCCGCTCTCGCCGCGATGACGGCGCCGGCCAGCACGGTCCTGATCGCAGAATGTATCCACGATGCGTCGGAACTTTCGACCCCCATGGAGTATTCCGGTCTGGGCTCCGTCACTGGACATACCATGTCTGCCTCCGGGAATGGCCTCAACATCGTCTGTGATTACTATGGCTTGCCCTGTACTCCCGCCAATGCAACGGCGGTTTACGACACGGGCGTCATGGGCAGCTACAAGAACGCCCCGGCTCCGAACCCGCCGAATATTCTGGTGAACAAGATTGACGGACGCCATACCGCTGGATCGAACTTCGCTCTGGGCGATGGCCATGCCAAGTTCTTCAGGCCGGATGCCGTCTCCGTCGGGGCAAACGCTGTCGCCTCCACCGATCCGCGGAATCCCGCCGCCAGCCCGGTCTCGACGGCCGCTGGAACCTCCAACGGGGTGTTCGCCGTTACCTTCAGCACCAACTAATCGCACGGAACGCTGTTAACAGCAGCGAATGGTAAATGTAGGGGCACGAAGTGAGCCTTGGCTCATCTCGTGCCCCTCTCTGTTGGCTATAAGATAATCGCCTCAGCCTGGCCCGAAAAGGTCGCACATAATGGTCGTATCAAGGAACAGGTGTTTTCGATTTCAGAAGGTGACCACCGCTTTGATGACCCCGGTTTCCGGTTCCAACCAGGAGGGAAATTGCTCCGGCATGGCTTCCGCTGCACAGCGGTGGGTGATCCAGGGGGCGGTATCTACCTTTCCTGTCTCCAGCAGGTGGAGAATGCGCTGAAAGTCTGCTCCCGTGGAGTTGCGGGTGGCTAACAGCGTGATCTCGCGCCGGTGAAAGTCGGGGTCATAGAAGGTGATGTCGCTGAGGACCAGGCCGACAAAGATGAGACGTCCGCCTGCGGCCACATAACGAAATGCTCCCTGCATAGATATAGCATTCCCGGTCGCGTCGAAGACTGCTGTTGGTAGGTCCCCATTAGTCCGTTCCAGGATCGCTTCCAGCGGGTCGCCCTCCGCGGAGAGCGTCCAGGGTACCCCTAGCTGCGCGTGACAGAAGCCCAAGCGGTTGGCATTGATATCCAGCGCGATGACCTTAGCGCCGGCGGCGGTGGCGAACTGCATGACGGCGAGGCCGATCGGCCCCGCTCCGATGACCAGCACGAACTCTCCCGGTTCGATCCCTGCGCGATTCACGGCGTGCGCGCCTATGCCCAACGTCTCCACAAGCGCCAGTTGCTCCAGCGAGAGCGTATTGGATCGGTGGAGCTTATGGGCAGGGACCTGGATCAACTCACGCATACCGCCATCGGTGTGTACCCCCAGAACCTGCAATTGGGTACAGCAATTGGTCTTACCCCGGCGGCACGCGATACAGGCTCCGCAGTTGAGATAGGGCTCTACCGCGCAAAGGTCGCCCACTTTTATGCAGGTAACTCCTTCGCCCAAGGCGACCACCTCGACTCCCAGCTCATGCCCCAGAATACGCGGGTAGTTGAAAAAGGGCTGTCGTCCTCGATAGGCATGCAGGTCGGTGCCACAGATGCCTACGCGACGCACCCTCACGAGAGCATTTCCAGGCTCGGGTTCGTCCGGCGGCTGCGTCTCCATAAGTTTGAGCCGAAATGGCTCTTCCAGCACGATGGTCTGCATATCATCTCCTTATCCTGAGGTCCGAAAATATTTAATCATTGTTCTCCGGCCTGCCGCTGGGCCAGGTGAGATTATGAACGGGGGCGAAGAGAGACTGGATTTCGGTGAGGAGCGCCGCATCGGGCGGCGCACCCACGCAGGCGACATTGCGACGCAGTTGTTCCCGGTTCGGTATTCCCACCAGGGTGGTAGCAATAGACGGGTTTTGAAGTGAGAAGGAGAGCGCGAGCGCGGCGATATCGACCCCTTTCGAGCGACAGATCGCCGCTGCCATCGCACAGGCGGCGCGTAAGGTCTCCGGAGCAGGATGCCAATCGGGCGGAGGGGAGTTGGTCAATAACCCCATCGCGAGAGGGGAGGCATTGATGATACCGACCTCCTGGGATTGCAGGTAGGGAAGCAGCGTGGAGAGGGAGGTATCGTACAGCGTGTAGTGGCAGTAGGAGAGGACGGTATCTACGTTTGCCTGCGACAGGATTACAGGATAGATCTGGAGCGGCAGACCGGTAATTCCGACATACCGCACCTTGCCCTGAGATTGAAGTGTCCGCAGGGCAGGGAGGGTCTCCTCCACAATCTGGTCCAGGGATCCGAACTCGATGTCGTGGCACTGAATTAGATCGATCGTCTCGACCTGCAGACGCTGCAAGCTCTCCTCCACGCTCGGTACGGTCCGCTCGGCGGAGAAGTCGAAATCGGACATCCCATAGCGTCCCACCTTGGTTGCCAGCATATAACGATCACGGGGAACGCCCTGGAGCGCTCTGCCCAACACGGTCTCCGCCTTGGTGATACCGTAGAAGGGGGCGACGTCGAAGAAGTTGATCCCAAGGTCTATCGCCTCATGTACGGTGCGGGTTGCCTCTGCTTGCTCCACCTCGCCGAAGACGCCGCCAAGCGGCGAGGCTCCGAACCCCAACGCCGATACCTTCATCTCAGTCTTTCCCAGAACCCGATACTCCATTATGATTCCTCTCTTTCGCTTTCGCACCAGCCTAACACCTCTTGAAAGCGCCTTGAATCGAGTATACCGAACAGAGGATTGCGAGACAACCGGGCCTGTATGGTCGCCGGGCTGGTGAGCCCGCATAGAAACCGGGCTGCCTGGCGTGGGTGGCCCAACGCATGTGCGTGTTCGGCGCGGAGCTGGCGGAAGACGGCAACATCCAGCCCAGTAGGAAGCGGCGGGGACGGATAGAGCGCAGGCAGCGTCTGGGCGCGCTGGGTCAGGCACCAGGTACAGTGCCCGCAGGGCTCGGTGCGCGGTTCCCCAAAATAACGGATGAGATGGTTGGTCAGACAACCATTGTGGGTAACCAGAGCGAGTATGTCCTGCACGCGCTGAATATCCTGCGCCTCGCGCCGCTGGAAGCGGGCGGTAAGCTCGGTGACGAGAGCTTCGGGATCTTCATGCTCGCGCAGACGCGTATAGCGCTGCCGCACATCGGATAACCGCAACTCCGCCAACCCCCGCTCCTCCAGCACTTCCAGCGCCCGCACGATCCGCTTGCGCTCTTGCTCCAGCGCTTCCGCCGCCGTGTCCGGGTTCAGAGAGTACCACGTCCTCCCTTTTTTGGCATGGTTGAATAGGTCGGTGAGAAATTGGCCCGGCTTTCCGGGGAATTCGGCGAGGATTTCCGGCAGCGGCTTCAAAAGGCGGATCTCATAACCCGCATAGAAAGGCGTGCCCTGCTGCAGTACACCCATCAATTCGAGATACGTGAGCACCGTGCGGAGCACCAGGGGGCGTACGTCGTGCCGGTTGGACAGGTCGTACTGGCTGACATCGAAGGAGGCGTTCTCATAAGCAAGGAGTTCTGTGACCAGAGCGCGCAGCGCGCGTTCGGTGGGGGTATCGCCGTAGGCAAAGTTCTCCAGGGTGGGCACATCGTCCGGGCAGGCCAGCAACTCCACCGTGGAGCGCTCCCCATCCCGCCCGGCACGGCCTATCTCCTGGCAGTAGGATTCCAATCCTTTCGGCAGGTTGTAGTGATAGACATACCGGACATCCGCCTTATCGATCCCCATGCCGAACGCGATGGTCGCTACGACGATGCCCCGGTCGGAAGCCATCCAGTCCTCTTGAACCCGATTGCGCGCCTCCGCCTCCATGCCCGCGTGGTAGGCCCAGGCGGAGAAACCGGCCTGCTGGAGCGCCGCGGCAACCCGCTCTGCGGTCTTCTGCAGGGTGACATAGACGATGGTCGGGCCGGGCTGGCGCGTCTGGAGGCGTTTGAGCAGGAGAGCATCGCGATCCTCCGCGCGGACGGGTTGGACACTCAAATTGAGGTTGGGCCGATAGAACCCGGTGACGATGGCGCACTCCGGAGGGATCCGGAATGCGGTGCAGATATCGGCCACGACGGAGGGGGTCGCCGTCGCCGTCAGCGCCAGAATGCGCTCCACTCCCAGGTCGCGCGCGGTGTCGGCCAGCTTCAGATAGTCGGGGCGGAAGTTGTGGCCCCACTCGGAGATACAGTGGGCCTCATCCACCGCGAAGAGGGCGACCTTAATGCGCGCGATCTGCGCCAGAAACTTCTCATTGTTAAAGCGCTCCGGAGCGACATAGAGGAGGCGGAGCGTGCCGTTTGAGAGAGCCTCGTTTACCTGGCGCGCCTCTTCCGCCGTCAGCGAGGAGTCCAGGCGGCTTGCCGCAACGCCCCGGCTGCGCAGATAATCGATCTGGTCTTTCATCAGCGCAATCAGGGGGGAGACGACCACGGTGACGCCCTCGAAGGCCAACGCAGGCAATTGATAACAGAGGGATTTGCCGCCTCCGGTGGGGAAGACGGCGAGCGCCGCGCGCTTGCGCCAGAGTGCGCTCATGACTGCCTTCTGGCCAGGACGAAATTCAGGAAAGCCAAACACCTCTTGCAGCAGAGTTTGCGGGTTGATATCGGACACAGTTGCCTCTTGCTCACTCAGATTGCGGTTATAGTTCGCCTTCCCACGGACCGAATCCTATATTCGCGCTATCCGCAACATAACCGTGTCGGGTGATGTCCAGAAACGCTTGATTGTCGTGCTTTTTCAACGTATAACGCCAGACCACTTCGCCGTCCTCCGTTTGCGAAACGGGTTCGAAACGCCGTTCGATGCGCTGCGGAGGACAGAGCGGTTCTTCCCGCCCACAGAGTTGGCAATGGTACCAGTAGACCTGCTCCGCCTGAATAACAAAGGATCCGATGCTTTCTGTGGGAACGAGGAGGCGACCTGCGCGTTTGTGCCGATCCCAGGCGCGCGCATTTGAGGCGGGAAAACACTCCATACCGACGGAAGCCGTTCTGCCATCCGTGGGGTCACGGAATACCCAGCGGAGAAAGGGTGGGTCTGGAGGATAGAACCTGCCGTCGGCATAGTTGCCGGCGTTGCCCGCATAGGAGGTGATTTCATAAAGGACACAATGGGCAAGGTCCGGAAGGCTATAGCCATCTTCATCCGAGAGACCACTGGTGGAATCCCAGCGGTAAGCGAATGCCATCTCTCCCCAGCCGGTATCGCGCTTATGCAAGAAGCGGAAATTGCAGGGATGAGGATGGTCCATTCGCATGAGCTTCTCAGTGTGTTGCAACAGGGGCTCCAGATTTCGATGTGAGGCGTTCGATCAGCGCCCCGATTCCGATCCCGATGGCATAACAGAGCAGATTGCTCCAGGAGAAGTTATAGCCGAAGATCAGGCGACCAAGCGTTGTGGCGCGTAACGTATCCAACCAGGGCGCCTGGATGAACTTGAAGCACTCGATGAAGAGGCAGAACGCCCCCGTCACACTAACCAAAAATAGTGTCGAGCGCCTGGCAAACAGCGTCGCAATGATCCAGTAGGCCATCATGGCCCAGAGCACGTCGCCGGTATTCTTGTGGAGGGGGCCGGGCAGGAAGCGATCCACACGGCGCGATGCCAGCCCAAGGAGGATCGTCGCGCCGATCAGTAAGGCATAGTAGAGGCGATTGCGATGACGCTCCGCCGTCAGCCAACTCATCGCGTTACTCTGCTCCCTCTGGCTATTTTCTATGTTTTGGGGCGCATTCGACATCAGGTTTCCAGTGTTGGATTGTGTAACACATCCAGTTCGGGAAGGGCGAGATTTCTATAGAGGCGTTCCACCGAAAGCGATATGCCGAGGTTTGTAATGGATATTTCAGCATCCCTTTGGATTGCAACGGACTGTAGCCAGGCGTTCTCTCCCTGACGTACATAGTGCTCGACCCGCACATGGGTTGCATAGATGAGGAGATAGTCAGTGAAAGATGGGATGTTCTTGTAGTGGTCGAATTTCGTGGTACGGTCGTAGTTGGCAGTGGAGGGTGAGAGCACTTCCACAATCAGGATCGGATTAATGAGAGTGTTCTCGTCCAGGGCCGCAAAGTGTTTCTCCCCACAGACTACCGAGACGTCCGGGTAGGTATTCAATCGGGTCGCCTCGACGCGGATACGCTGGTCACTGGTATAAACGGTGCACGGCTTGGCTTCCAGTTCGTTGCCAAGTTCGCGGATGGCGTTGCCACAGATCTCATTGTGCTGGGGCGTTCCTCCGGCCATGGCGTAAACGCGCCCCTGGTAGTATTCGCTTTTGATTTCGGAGGCGCGTTCTCGCAGTATATACTCTTCTTCCGTGATATAAGGCTCGGTGAGTTGGGTGGTACTCATTACAGAACTCCCGCAGGCTGTGCTTGTAAGGAGGAGGATCGGCAGATTTGACCCTCTGTCCGCGATCCTCCTCCTTACGATAGAGCGCCTACTTGAAGTTGACAGGCTTGCCGGTTTGGGCCGAAGTGTAGATGGCTTCCAGCAGCTCCGAGACGACACATGCCTGTTCGGGCAGGACGACGGGAGCGGTATTGTTGACGACGGCTTCGATCCAGAGGCGGGCTTCCCGGTCGGCGTCCGTCTCGGCTTTCCCTTCGTAGAAGGCTGCGCCGCCCGCGCCGAGGTCGATCTTCTGCTCATAAAGGCGGCTGAAGTTTTCGCCGTTGATGCGGAGACCGCCGATCATGTCGGCGCCCCCTTCGGTACCGCAAAGGGTACACTTGGCTTCATCCACCTGGAGGGTGTTGAGCGCCCAACTGGATTCGAGGACGATGGTCGCCCCGCTCTGCATCACGATGAACCCGAACGCCGAGTCTTCCACCGTGAACTTTTTGGGGTCCCATGGTCCCCAGGCATTGGCGGCATTCTCCCGCTGCGAAAGCTTATGGTAGGTGGTGCCAACGACCATCTTAGGTTTATAGTTGTCCATAAGCCAGAGGGTGAGATCGAGAGCGTGGGTGCCGATGTCGATCAGAGGACCGCCGCCCTGCTTCTCCTCATCGAGGAAGACGCCCCAGGTGGGAACGGCGCGGCGGCGGATGGCATGGGCCTTGGCGTAGTAGATCTCGCCGAGGTCGCCGCGTCGAACCGCCTGATAGAGGTACTGGCTGTCGGCGCGGTGGCGGCTCTGGTAGCCGATAGTCAGTTTTTTGCCGGATTTCTTCGCCGCTTCGACCATAAGGCGTGCGTCCTGGGCGGTTTTCGCCATCGGCTTCTCGCACATGACGTGCTTGCCCGATTCCAATGCGGCGATGGTGATCTCGGCGTGGGAGATGTTGGGGGTGCAGACGTGAACGACATCGATGCCCTTCTCGTCTAGCAGTTTATTGTAATTGTCGTAGACCTTCGCCCCCTTCGTCCCATACTCTTTGGCCGCCTTCTCGGCGCGATCTACAACAATGTCGCAGAAGGCGACCATCTGCACGTTGTCCAGCTTGGCGAGGCTGGGCATGTGCTTCCCATTGGCGATACCTCCGCAGCCGACGATACCGACCTTCACGCTCTTTGCCATCACTCCACTCTCCTTAAAATGTATCCCGACGCCGAGCCTTCAGACGCCGTAACGGAATATCGAGTTTCTTGCGCCTATCATTATACCGGTCCGCGCGACAGAAACGCATGGAGACGAGGAAAAGAGGGTGAAAGAGTGTTATGAGAGCGGCGCTACGGCATAAACCGGCATGAGCCATCCCCGAACGGGGATGGCTCATGCCGGGTGTGATCTCCTGCTCTAAACGTCAGGTTTATGGATTGTTAGGGTCAACGCCGGGAGGATTTCCACCAGGATTACCTCCGGGATTGCCGCCACGGCGTCCGCCTCTGCCACCTCCAGCGCCGGGGCCGAAACCACCTCCGCCGCCAGGACCAAATCCACCCGGTCCGCCGAACGCGCCGCCAAAAGCGGCAGGACCGAACGCGCCCCGTCCGTTGGCCATGTCCAGATTGACGCCGACGCCCGTTGCGGCGAAGTTGCCATCGTTGTCCATCTGCCCGGAAGCGAAAATCGTGTCTCCCACTTTCAATTTTTCGTAGGTCGTGGGATAGTACTTGGTCACCTTCGCATTGGGAGCGAGTTTGAGGATGATGGAGATGTCCTTGTTCACCTCGATGGTGAGGGGGTTGGTCGAGACGACTTTGCCCTGCGCAGATGCGTTCGCGGGAGGCGGCGTCTGCGGCGCGTTGGCATTGGCGTTGTTATCTTGCGCATTGGGGTCCGCAGCGCCCTGCCCGGCGGCAGCCGGAGGGTTCGCTCCGCGTGGGGCCTGACGGCGACCGAAGGGGAGGAAGTCGGGTGGGTCTCCCGCCGTGATGGAGGAGGCGGAGATGCCGGAGGGAACTCCCTGCACCTGAACCTGATCTCCAAATTTCAGATCGGAGACGTTCACGGTAGATTGGACGACGAACTTGGTGTCTTTCGTCACCTTGATGGTCTGGGGATTGCCGCCTGCTTGCGAAGTGATGACAATGGTCATGCTATTGGCATCCCCGCCGGTGATCTTGCCCATGGCAAAGGGCATCCGCCCGGCGAAGCCGGCGCGGCCCTGGCCCGGCTGACCGCCGAACCCACCGCGTCCGGGTGCGGGTGGCTGTGCACCAACCCCCTGGGCGGAAGCGACGGAAGCGATTAGGGTGGTAGAGAGAGCGAGCGTTGCCAGCGTGATCATCCACTGCTGTTTTCCGGAAGCGCCCTGATTGCAGGCGTTGTAGGACGTCGAGCAACGTGTGTTGGTAGTCCTCATCATGGTTCCTTTCGTAAGACGGTAGCCCAGGAGGCTGCACGTGCCAACGGTAGTATCGTCCGCTTGCGCATTGGAATGGACGTCACACCTGGAGAGGCTTCAGGTTGCATCTGATCGTCAACCTGTCAAGGGATCTAACGGAAAGACGAGCCAACCTGCGTATGGTTATCCCGTTTTTTCCATAGGAGCCTTCGGGGTGACCGATGTCGCTGTTTTTCCGTTTTAGAAAAAGAAAAAGAGGTAGCATCCGGTTGCGGAGAGCCCAGGCCGTTCACGACCGGGGCTTGCTACTCTCCTAAGGGGGCGCCACAGGAGGGGCAGATGGAGTGGAAGTCGGCCATAGAAGCGCCGCAGCGATGGCAGACGACGAGATTACGCTCATAGCGTTCGGCCTCCTCCTCCTCCACCTCCTCTCGCTCCATCACAAGTCTCAACTGATTCAGATCGTAGCGGCCTGGACGCTCCCGCCACATCTGGATCGCTTGATAGATCACGGCAATCATCCCTGCAAGCTCCAGGAGACATCCGAGGAAGAAGAGTGGTACGATACGGAAGAGCAGCATCGGAACGGCGAAGCTCATCAGCACGAGGATCGCCGCGATGCGCGTGATGCGATTGATGGGCCAGCGTCGGAATATCATAACGACCTGCTCGCTCCTAACCTACCGACCAACTCCGGAAGGGAGAGATTCCGTTCCCATCAGACCTTGAAGCGGACGTGCAGGATATCGCCATCCTTGACCAAGTACTCTTTGCCCTCCAGGCGCATCTTGCCCGAGGCTTTGGCTTCATCCCAGCACCCGCCAGCCGCTTTGAAGTCCTCGAAGGCCATGACTTCGGCGCGTATGAAGCCGCGTGCCAGGTCACTATGGATCGCGCCCGCCGCACCGACGGCATTCGTTCCGACCGTGATGGTCCACGCGCGCACCTCATCCTCGCCCACCGTGAAGAAGCTCATTCGCCCCAGAGCGGCGTATGCGGCGCGGATCAGGCGGTTCCGTGCCGCCTCCGTGATCCCCATCGCCTCAAGAAACTCGCGCTCCTCCTCCGGCTCCATCTGCGCCACTTCCATCTCCACCTTGGCGCACAGGCTAACCAGCGGCGCCCCCTGCGCCTGCGCATAATCCGCGAGAGGCTGGACTATCGGCGGAGTGTCCTCGCCAATCGCATCCTCATTGATGTTGGCGACCAGAATGAGAGGTTTGCCCGAAACGAAGGCATAACTCCGGATGGTCCGCCGCTCATCCTCGGACAATTCCAGAGAACGAACCGGCTTCATGGCATCCAGGTGGGCTTTGATCTTCTCCAGCACCTGATGTTCCGCAGCCTCGGCATTAGACTGGCGCTTCTGCAGCCTGGCCTTCTCCAGCTTCTCCAACCGGGTCTCGATCACGGTGAGGTCCGCCAGCAGGAGCTCTTCGAGGATCTTTTCGGTCTCCAGCAGGGGATTGATGCCTCCGGCGGGCGCCTCGACGAGCGGGCTATCGAAGGCGCGGGCTACCAGCACGAGCGCGTCCATATTGCGGACAGCGGCAAAGAAATCGGTTCCGAACTTCTCTCCCTGTCCCTGACGCTCCCCACGCTCGATGCGCGCCCCGCCTTCCGTGAACTCGATGCTTGCCGGGGTCACTTTTTTGGGCTTACAATTCTCCACGGCATAGTCGAAGCGTGGATCGGGGACGGCAATGACGGCGACGGAGACCTCCGTCCCGCCGAAGCGGTTCAACTCCACCTGGGAGCGCGTAAGCGCGTTAAAGAGACTGGTCTTGCCGGTTTGAGACAAGCCAATGATACCGACTTTCATAAAATGGTCCGTTTCTCCTCGATTCCGGGTCTTCTGTCCCGGCCAAAATCCGCGTATAATAAACAGTATGACACACAGTTCCGTGCAACCGAAAACTTCCGCAGGGGCGGTCCGCGAAATTACCGCGTCCGAAGGTCGGATTTCGCGCCGGCAGTTTATCCTGCGCAATCTGACGCTGCTTGCCTCAGTCACCGTGATGGAGGGGCTGAATGAGGCTGCGTTGATCGAAGTGACGCGGCATACCGTGCCCCTGCGGCGTCTGCAGGAGCCCGTACGGGTCGTCCAGATCACGGATTTACATCGCTCCTGGTGTGTGTCCGAAGACTTTATCTCCAGCGTCATCTCCAGAACGAACGTGCTTCAGCCCGATCTGGTGCTGCTGACGGGAGATTTTGTGACCGTCAGTTCGAAATATGCGCCCTCCTGTATGCAGCAGATCGAACGCATTCAAGCGACGTTGGGAAAGTACGCCGTGCTGGGCAATCACGACTACTGGTGCGACCACCATAAAGGGGGGGCGACGATTGCAGATGGATTGCAGAGTGTTGGAGTCGAAGTAGTCATCAATCGCAGCACAAAACTGGCAAACGGTCTGCGCCTGGTCGGTCTCGACGACGTCCTCTCCGGGAGGCCGAACCTCGATGCGGGCTTTGCACAGGTCGAGGGTGGCGAGCCCGTCCTTGCCATGACCCACAATCCCAACCTGTTCTATCGCCTGGCAAAGTATGACTGCGTCACGCTTGCCGGGCATACTCATGGCGGACAGATCAATGTCCCCTTTCTCTCCGATACGTTAATGGCAAGCCCCTTTACTCGGGGCTGGTACTCTTTCCCGGACGCTCCCGGCAAGCTCTATGTATCTCGTGGATTGGGAACCATTCATGTTCCCATCCGCCTGCGGTCGCGTCCGGAAATCGCCGTCTTTGATCTGATACCGGCGTAATGGAAGTATTTAAAATGGTCTATTCTTCTGCTTATCTCCGCGTAAAACGTGGATTTACCCTGATCGAACTGCTGGTCGTAATCGCTATATTAGCGATCCTTGCGGCCATGCTGGCCCCCGTCTTTGCGGAGGCACGGAAGAGCATTTATGCGTATGCATGCCAGTCGAATATGCGGCAGATGGGCGTGGCGGCTACCATGTATGCGCAGGATTATGATGAGCGTTATGCTACTCCTACGGAGCAGTCCGGCATGTGGATCCCCGACCTGCACACGCCCTATCTGAACAAATGGCGGATCTGGATCTGCCCGTCCGATACCCGCGCGCAATTATGGGATGGGGTGTGGGGTAGTCCCTCCTTCTATGGCCGTACCAGCTACGTCTGGAACGCGTATGTCTTTCAGGGCGACCCCTCGGATTGGCACTATAGCATCGGGCTGGCGGCGATCCAATACCCCTCGCTGCTTCCTCTCTGGACGGAAGGGTATGCCAATGGAGGGTGGGTGACCGAAGGCGCGCCGATGTCCGATCCTATGCCCACCTATGCCATGCTCCATAACGCGTATGGCGACAACATGAACTCCGATCCCAAGGATCCTACCACGATTGGCTGCTTCAAACGACGTACCGCACCCCATCTGGACGTGGCGCATCATGGCGGAGGGAACTACACCTTTGCCGACGGCCATACCAGGTGGCTCGTCCCCCGCAGGTTCATCACCAACGACATCATCGCCAACCATGGCGTACCCGTTCACGATCCCACAGATCCGATGTTGACCAATGGGGCGCGTTACGATGCCTCATTGACGGTGTGCCCGGTTTTCTGCTGTCCCACGATGTATGGGGAGCCGCCTGGAGACGGGGAGAATCCCTGGTTCCGGCCATGATGACGGGGCTCAAGCCCCGTTCTGAAATACCAAGTCCGCCTTCGCGGACTGCATTTTGAACCCGTGAAGGCGGGTTTCGCGTTTCAGAACGGCGTTTCAACGCCGCTTCATTAACCTTTTAGGCGGGGAACCTTGCCTGGCAGCGGCTCTCCAGCGCGGAGCGGAGGCGCGCCAGAGCGTCGGAAATATCCCCTTCGTTGAGCGTGCGGTCAGGAGCGCGGAAGGTGAAAGAGAGCGTCAGGCTCTTGACACCTTCCGGCAAGGGCGCTCCCCGGTACACATCCGTGAGGCGAACATCCTCCAGGAAAGCGACCCCTGCGCCGCGAAGGGCGGCTTCCACTTCGGCATAAGGCAGTGTCTCCGGGACGTGGGGGGCCAGATCCCGCAGGACCGTCGGGTACGACGATAGGGGATGGTAACGCGGACCTCCTGCAGGTAGCGCCCGGCGGAGGGCGTCGAGGCTGAGCTCGAAGACGTAGACCCGATCTCGCAGCCGGAGCGCATCGGCGACGCGGGGATGAATCTCGCCGATCACGCCGTCCAGCCGGCCTCCTTGCAGGCTGATGGTGGCGGAGCGGCCGGGATGGAATTGCGGCAGGGCCTCCGCGCGATCCCCGATCGGACGAAGCGTGGCGTCGTGAATGCCCAATCCGCAGAGCAGGTTATCCAGGATGCCGCGCATCGCCGGGTAGTCCGCAGGCAGCGTTTTGGCCTCCTTCTGCCAGCCCGCTTCCTGGAGTGATCCCGCAATGAGACCTCCCACCGCGATATATTCGGCAGGCGCCAGTTCACCGTCCTGTCCCTCATTCTGCCAGACCCGACCGACCTCGAAGATCCCCAGGCCGACCTTTCCATGGGTGGCATTGTGTTGGGCCACATCCAGCAGGGTCGGGATCAGGGAGCGGCGTAGCCCGCTGATCTCCGCAGAGAGGGCATTCCGAACCGGAACCCGTCTTAAGAGATCGGCGGGGTTGTCGAAGGCAGGCGGTGGGGTCAGGCTGTGGGTAACGACCTCCGTCAACCCGCACTCGACAAGCTGCCGCTTGATCTGCATAAGGAGGTAGCCTTCTCTACTATCGCCGCCCTGCGTCGTATCGCCGAAGGGGAGCGTCTCCGGAATGTTCTCATAGCCGTAGATACGGCCCACCTCCTCGATCAGGTCCTCTTCCAGCAGGATGTCCGTACGGTAGGAAGGGACAAGAACGCGCAGCGTGTCTGTATCTCCGTGCGGCTCCGTCGTGACCTCGAACCCAAGCGCCCGTAAGCAATCGGCGCAGATATGGGAGGTCAGCTCCATGCCGAGCAGCATCGCGGCGCGCGTGACGCGTAGCTTCACTTCGCGCGCGCCGGTAGGGTGGGGATAGATGTCCACAACACCGGCGACCGCTTCCGGTCGACCGATCTCCGCAAGCAGTTGACAGGCGCGATCTACGGCCCGGCGTACCCCCTCCGGATCAACAACGCGCTCAAAGCGATAGCTCGCCTCCGTGGCTCGCATATCCAGACTGTGTAGCGTGCGCCGCACGGACAGAGGGGCGAAGTGCGCCGACTCCAGCAACAGGTTCGTCGTCGTGTCGCTGACTTCCGATTCCTCGCCGCCCATGATGCCGGCAAGCGCAACGGCCTTCTCCGCATCAGCAATCACCAGCATGGGAGGGTTGAGTGTGTGCTGCGTTCCGTCCAAAGTGGTCAGCGTCTCATGGGGCCGTGCCTGGCGGACGATAATACGGCCTTCCGCCAGTTTGTCATGATCGAACGCATGGAGCGGTTGCCCCAACTCCAGCATGACATAATTGGTCACATCCACCACGTTGTTGATCGGGCGCTGCCCGGCTGCCCAGAGATCGGCACGCATCCAATCCGGCGAGGGGCCAACGGCGATGCCGCGTCCGATGCGGGCGGCATAACGGGGGCAGAGGGTCGGGTCCTGAAGGGTAACGGAGGTGAGTTTTGCCGTCTCTCCGCCTTCGCTGGAGGGTGGAGGCGCGGGAATATGGAGCGGTGTGCTGTAGAGCGCGGATAACTCTCTTGCCACGCCGATCATGGAGAGGCAGTCCCCTCGGTTGGGCGTCACGTAGACATCCAGCACCGGGCCGCGCGCGGCTGCTGCCCTGGCGTCCGCTTCGCTGCCGCCATCCCTCAAGACACGCTTGATGATCTCCTGATCGGTCTCGATGCCTTCCACCTCCAGCCCACCCATGGTCAGGCTGGTCGCGACCTCGACTGCGGTCGCCTCTATCTTAACATACTGTTTCAGCCATTCTAAAGGTACACGCATTGGTTTCTCCTACCTAACCCCAAAACCGTTAAAATTGACGCAAGAAGCGCAAATCGTTTTCCAGGTAGAGGCGCAGATCCGTCACGCCGGTCTGGAGCATATGGATACGCTCGATGCCCAGACCGAAGGCGAACCCGCTGTACTTCTCCGTGTTGATCCCATAGGAGCGGAGGATGTTCGGATGCATCATTCCCGCTCCGCCGATCTCCAGCCAGCCGCCCTGCCAACTGATGGAGTAGTCCACGCCCGGTTCGACGAACGGAAAGAAGTCCGGACGGAAGCGCACCAGCGTCTCCGAGCCAAAAAGCGCGCGGGCGAACGCCCCCAGGGTGCCCTTCAGGTCCGCCATGGAGATATTGTGGTCCACCATGAAGGCATCCACCTGATGGAATGTGTGGTGATGGGTGGCATCTACGGCCTCATAGCGGAAGCACCGGCCAATCGTCGCGATACGGAAGGGAGGGCGACGCTCCGCCATGATCCTGCCCTGCAGCGCGGTCGTCTGGGTACGGAGCAGGCGCGTATCCGTCACAAAGAACGAGTTCTGTTCGTCCATGGCAGGGTGGTCTTCCGGATAGTTTAAGGCGGCGAAGTTATATCGATACTCCTCCAACTCCGGGCCATCCACAAACTCGAACCCCATGCCGCCCAGGACCTGCTTGACCTGTATCGAGGTACGAGTGAGCGGATGCAATCTCCCTTGAGGGATAGGGCGTCCCGGCAGGGTCACGTCAAGCGTCTCCGAAGCCAGGCGCGCATCGAGCTCTTTTGCGCTGAGTTGAGCGCGCTGCCGCTCCAGAACCTCAGTCACGGTCGCGACCGCTTCATTGATCCTGGCGCCGTAGGCGGGGCGCTCCTCGGCGGGCAGCGTGCCGATAGCGCGGCGGAGTTCGTTCAGGCTGCCTTTTTTGCCCAGGTATTTGACTTCGAGGGCCGCGAGCTCCGCCGTGCTCGCCGCATCGAGGATGGCGGCTTGCGCCTCCTCTATCCTTTGACCGATTTCATCCGACACGGATCGTCTCCTCCCATAACACGTCAAAACGCCCCGCCAACAAATCTCTCCGGTGTACCCTTGGGAGAGTTTGGTAGCAGGGCGTCTGAATAAGGCTGATACGCTGTGATGCGGCGTTAGGTCGCCGACTCTCCCGACAGGTTCAGGACGCTCGTCGCCTGAGCGACGAGCTGAGTAAACGTTGCGGGGTCGCTGACGGCCATCTCCGCCAGAACCTTGCGGTCGAGGCTGATGCCCGCCTTGGTCAAGCCTTCTATGAAGCGGCAGTACTGTACGCCTTCGGCGCGGCAGGCCGCGCTGATCCGGACAATCCACAGACTGCGGAAAGCGCGCTTCTTATTGCGGCGGTCGGTATAGGCGTAGTTGCCCGACTTCATGAACTGCTCATGAGCCGTTTTGAAGAGGTTGCGTTTGCCGCCCCAGTAGCCTTTTGCGGCTTCCAGCACCTTCTTGTGGCGCTTATGCGTCATCGTGCCACGTTTCACGCGCGGCATAGGAAACTCTCCTTCCTTGTGTTAGGCGCTCTCAGTCCAATCCTGTGCCGAGCATGCGGGAGATGCGCTTCCGGTCGCCCTTGTACAGCTCGCCATCGTTCAAGAGGTTGCGCTTGCGGTTCGGCGACTTTTTGCGCATCAGGTGGTTCAACCCGGTCTTACCGCGCATCAATTTGCCGGTAGATGTCTTGGTAAAGCGTTTGATAACCGTTTTACGGGTTTTGATCTTGTTTTTCATCGCGATCCGTTATTATCCTTGTCGGTTCCGAAGAGCGACGGAGTTTGTGAGTGTCGGGGGTAGGATCCCGAACAAAGGGTAACGTGTCCGGCCTGTTGACACAACGGCGGGACGCAAGGGAAGGGAAGCCGGGGCTTACGTCCCGGCTTCCCGAATCAGGTCCGAGGGACATCAGGTGATCCTCAGGATTTTGGGCTGAGGATCATCGTCATCATCTTACCTTCCAGCGACGGCGGCTTTTCGATGATCGCATGATCGCCGACGGCTTCCACCATCTTGTCCATCAGTTTCCGCGCCAGTTCCGGGTGCGTAATTTCGCGCGCCTTGAACTGGATCGTCACTTTGACTTTATCGCCCTCTTCGAGGAATTCGAGCGTATGCTTGACGCGCACCTGGAAGTCATGCTCCTGCGTGACAGGGCGCATTTTGATGCCTTTGACTTCCTGCTGCTTCTGCTTCTTATGCTGCTCCCGCTCCCGTTTGCCCTGTTCGTACTTGTATTTGCCGTAGTCCATGATACGGCA
>Ga0070734_10002039_pt1 | contig 26423 bp, 23 predicted proteins | sample Coa_R1_8_FD_66444 | JGI IMG/M metagenome (GOLD analysis project Ga0070734, IMG submission 66444) | Surface soil microbial communities from Centralia Pennsylvania, which are recovering from an underground coalmine fire - Coalmine... | ecosystem: Environmental > Terrestrial > Soil > Unclassified ... | reverse complement strand
GGACGTTGTTATCAACAATGCAGGATATGGCAATCTCTCGTCCGTCGAAGATACGCCGATGTCGGATTTCCGCGCACAGATAGAAACCAATCTCTTCGGGACAATCATCGTGACGAAGGCAGCTCTTCCTTACTTTCGCGAAAGGAAGGCGGGCCATTTCGTTCAGTTTTCCTCGATGGGCGGAAGGATCGGACCCCCAGGGCGCGGGCCTTATTCGGCGGCAAAATGGGGCGTAGAAGGTTTCTCCGAAGTCTTGTCGCGCGAAGTGGCACCGCTAGGCATCAAGGTCACGATCGTCGAGCCGGGTGGCTTCCGCACGGACTTCGCCGGCAGTTCCACCAAGCTGAGCGAAGGGCATCCCGAATACGACTCGACTGTTGGAGCAACGGCCAGGTTTCAGCGCGCCTATAACGGTAAGCAGCCCGGAGACCCGACGAAGGCGGCTCAAGCGCTCGTTCGGCTGACGGAGGAACAGAAACCTCCGTTGCGACTGTTGCTTGGCAGCGATGCGTATAACGGGGCGGAGAAGAACGACCTTGCACGATTGGAAGAAGCGAGAGCTTGGAAAGAACTCAGCCTGTCCACCGATTTCTAGTCGGAGCCTGGCATGGAGTTCGACTACGATGCAAATGGATGCGAAGTACAAAGCAGTGAAGCAGAGTCGCTGCATGACGAGGGTCATAACTGCTCTCAGGTCCCCGATTAACAAGACTGTTTCGAGCCGATCTGATCCGAAGCCCGCAGCCTTAACGGGGGACGCGGTTCAGTTCTCGGTTGGTCGGCCAACCCGCAGGCGCCCGCGGTTGCGTCAATGAACACCATCCGCATCCGGGTCGGGCACGAGTCTCTGGACGTAACGCTCGCCTATCTCAAGGGCAAGGATGCCGAATCGGAAGAAGCGCAGGAACGTGCGAACAGCAGCAGCCAGAACGGGAGATGACGTCCAAGTAGCTCGCGTCCGGTAGTTGTGGGAGAATCAACGTCGGGCGGCAACTAGATTGGAGGATAATCTATGAAAGCAGCAGTGATTCACGAGTATGGTTCGCCTGATGAACTTAAGTTCGAGGACATGCCCGATCCGTCTCCAGGGCCGGGCGAGGTGCTCATAAGGACTGCCGCTACGAGTATCAATCCGCTTGACGTGAAGATGAGATCAGGGGCGGTCAAGGAATATTTTCCTGTGTCTTTTCCCGCAATCCTGGGCTGGGATGTTTCTGGAACCGTGGAGAAGCTCGGCCCCGGTGTGAAAAATTTCACTAAAGGTGACAAAGTCTTCGCACAGACGGCGCAAGCAGACGCCACGATGTGCGTGGTTAAGGTGGCTGATCTCGCGCGGGTGCCGGATGGGATGGACTTGGTATCGGTGGCGGCGTTGCCTACAGTTACCACAACCGGGGCTGAACTCGCCGCCCTCGCACTGGAAGGAAAGAGGGGTGGCACTCTGTTAGTGACCGGCGCCGTTGGAAATGTCGGCCGTTCCGCGGTCTTTGTGGCAAAGGAAAAAGGTGCCACCGTAATCGCCGGTGTACGGAAAGCACAAATCGAGGAAGCGCGAGCCCTGGGATCTGACCGCATACTTGCGCTGGATGATGAGACGGCTGTTGCAGGTTTGGAGTTGCTGGATGCCATCGCCGATACGGTTGATGGGACGACAGCAACAAAGTTGACAGGCAAGCTCAAGCAGGGAGGAGTTTTCGCATCGGTGCTAAGCGCGCCGACCAATGCGGCTGAGTATCCCTCCATTGCAATCAAAACGATGCAAGTGAAGGCGGACCCGCGGGTGCTATCGCACATGGCTGAAGCCGTGAGGTCCGGGAAGCTGTCGATCCCGCTTGGCCAGCGTTTCGCACTGAAAGACGCCAACAAGGCGCACGCAGCAGCGGAAAAGGGTGCCGCGGGGAAAATTCTGCTGGTCGCGTAAGAGGATCCTTAGTCCATCACAATTTCTCGCTAGCATCTATGAAGCCAGATCAGGCGCGGTGAGTGTCGAGGTCGAAAGCGAATAGGACTAACGGTGTTCACGGACCACTCCGGTAGGAATGGCGATAACCTTGGGGCATGACATGCCAGCTAACCAATTGGAATCTCATATTCCTCGACAACGGTTGCGTACCTACCACTATCCAAATGGACTGATTTGAGCTGCGACGAGTTCACTAGTGGATTATGGGCAATCCTCATTAATCCGATAAGGGAAGGTGCCGGATCACGAGAAATGCGGGAGTCAGTCAATTGCCCTTACGCGAGGGTTCGATAAGACTTGCAAAGCGTTCCTTGGTGCTCTAATCGTTGCGATCTGCTCAACCTCCCCAGCATTGACGCGGACAAGTGGATATTTTCGTCAACGAGGTAGTATCCACTTGTTTAGATAACCCTCCTAGGTGACTTTGGTCGAATGTGTTTTCCAAATCGTATCGGGTTCCAACTCGCGCTCCCGATAATGAGCCGCAAGCTCCGAGACTGGTCCACGTTGCCTCTTCGCTCGTATCACGCTTCCGTTTTGCATGTGCTACCGACACATTAATATCACCCCTATTGACACCGCGTTCGCTGGGTGGCAGACTGCCATCGCTGGCCGCGAAACTGGTTCGCCCGTTCGCCCGCCAAAGCCCACCCAGTTCTGCGGCCGCAGAATCGCAGTACCTCATGAGTAGCGATCCCTTCCTAGATTGGGAATATTTGCAGAAGGTGTTGGCGAGCGCATTTGCCGTGCAGGAGAGTCACATAGATAGCCAGTCGCTCTATGCTGCTGTCAAAATCGGACGGTTGGTCAAGAGCGGAGAACTCGACGTGAATGAGGCCATGCACCTGATCGTCGACCGGGTCGACCGTGCACCAAAAGTGGACAACACCACTGAAAGCGCCATGGATCCGTTCTGTGCCGCCTTGCCCGAGTTCGAAGAGCACGATCAAAGTTCCGCGGCCTCCGGGGCTCCGCCAAAGGATGAGCTGCCGAGCGCTGCCGATATCTTGGAAGAATGCTTCCCGTCCTTCCGGGCCGTCACGCCCGAGGTGAAGACTGGCCAATTCCGTCTTCGTGGTTGGTGGACGCTGTTGTTGGTCATTGAAGCGATTGCTTTGGCTTTTCTGCTGAGCTGGATGCTCGGCCGAGTTGTTTCGCTGAGGACTGCGCACCCTTACGGGCCACCGTTGCACGTCACTGCAAAGTCTTATGCGGCTCCCGCGCAACCCGATGAGGCCAGGCAACCCGACCCGAGTCCTTCGCCGTTGGTTCCCCCAAAGTCTAGGAGCCCCGAAACACCCTCCGGCAGTTTGGTGGTATATCAAGACGGAAGAGTTATTTTTCGGCTGAAATCACCTCAGGCCTCCGGCGAGTTATCCGGCCCAGAGTCCGTGTTAGGTTCCCCGAGAAAAACAAACGTGCGAGTACTCCAGCAGGTGGAACCGGACTATCCTGAGGCGGCAAAGCAACAACAGATTCAAGGCTCGGTCGTCTTAGAAGCACAGGTGGGCAAGGACGGCTCAGTACAACACCTTACGGTGATTAGCGGCAACTCGATGCTGGCAACCGCCGCATCCGATGCGGTTCTCAAATGGCGTTTCAAACCGATTGTGCAAGACGGTCGAGCGCTTCCATTTCAAACCCAAGTTAAGGTCCATTTCGTGTTTCGTTGACCACTCTGGCTTTCAGACGGCTGGACTTGCGTCAGGCGTTGCCATTTCGACGTGTTCTTTACATTAACTCATCAACTCATGGACGTTCGGATTGTCATAAATAACTATGTTATGCCATCGAATTTTTCGCTTCGGGAAGTAAAGGAGGTTGTTATGTCCACCAAGTCTCTACGGGCGTTCCGAGTAAGTTTCATCGGAATAACGCTGATGGTTGCGGGACCGTTGTTGTTTTCGATGGGATTCGGTTCCCAATCCGCTCGGGCAGTTCAATGTGGCGACACCGTCACGACAGACATCACGCTCACGGCTAACCTCGGGCCTTGTCCGGGCGATGGGCTCGTTCTGAATGGAGACCAAATTACGGTAAACCTGAACGGCCATACGATCAGTGGCACGGCCGTGGGAAGCGGCATCCTGTTCAGCGGAGTGCAACAGGGGACGATCAAGGGGCCCGGCACCATCACGAACTTTGTCACCGGCATTACGATGGGCGGCGGCGCAGGAGCGGTGATGATCTATAACATCATCTTCACCAAAAATACGGAGGCGATTTGGATGGCGCATCCAAACGGCAACATTCGCGTGCTCAACAATGTCATTCTGGGAACCGGTCAACAAGGCAAAGGAATTGAGATCGGCGGAGGAAGCACGGCCTACATTTATCAGAACACAGTGAGCGGATATCCGGTGGGCATCTACATCGGCACAGATGCGCCGAACGTTTTCGTCGACGAGAATCTCGTGACCCTGAACCAGACCGGCATTTGGGCCTTCTATCCGGACCGGACGTGTTTCACAATCCGCGGTAACCGCGTTCTGTTCAATCAGGGCGATGGAATTCGTACCGGGGCGAATCCGGCGTCGATGGTCCCCATGATGGCGGAGTTGCCAATTTTGTGTCTTCAGGGCGTTGGCGGCAACATCGAAGACAATACCGTGACCAACAACCAGAGGAACGGAATTCTTGTCCAAGCGGGATCGCTGAGCAGTCAATACATCTTCGACAACGAAGTGACGTCGAACAAAACAAATGGGATCTCCGTGCAAGGCAGCCGGATGCCGAACGCCACCGGCGTAGTCCAGACGATTGGCAACTACACTGAACGGAACGGTACGGACCTCTTCTGGGACGACGTTGGAATGAACTACTGCTGGCAGCAGAATGTCTACAGCACGTCGTCTCCGCTGTTCTTACCCAGTTGCTGACCCCGGCGCTCGCGACAGAAAGGCCGAAGAGAGCGATCTCAGCGGCCTGTGTTCCGGGCAGATTTCATCACCCCCATAGAAAGCTGCAATACGGACGATGACGGCAAAGCAATTCACGAAGATTGTTGTGTCAAAAGCTCAGCTAGAGTTCGCAATGGATAGTCACAACCCATAATCAGCATGCTCGGCTCCTTTCGTCCGGGCCCTTTGCTGGTTCGCGCTTCCAAAGTCTAATTGGGGCCTTGGGAGCCGACATTGTTTATGGAATCATTAGGCTCATCATTGGGTCAACGACCGTAAATCGCCTGGTTTACATAACCTCAGGTACTACTTCCGGATCTGTCGCCCGGAAGCGCCTGTCATAGTAGGAAGAAGCCAAGATGACGCGCAGGATCGAAGCAATGGCGGCCAGCGGACGTGACAAATGACTAGGCCAACCGTCCGTGCACTTTGGATTGCAGCTTCGCTGAATTTCAGCTACGAGCAAGACGACCTCTCCAAGATAGGGGCCGATTGCTTGCTAGGCGCCTAGCTCACCTGTGAGTTTGTCCAGGCTCATTTGCAGGTTCGGTGTTGTGCTGATTGATACTGACTAAGTTGAGCCTCGCTCTGTGTCATAAACTCGCCATGTTGCGTCCGTCCGTATCGCTGCGAATCCGAGCAGTAGTACTCGAAGTGCTTCAGGTCAACCCATACAGTGGCGCCAGGATTTCCATTCTTGAAGGCTGGCTGAGCTCTTTTGTCCGCTACAGATTTTTCCGCCGTTTGCTCACCCTCGCTGACAATGGGCAAGACTCCTGCCTCATGGAAGAAAAGAGACCAGACCACGACAACGCCTGCAAAAACAAGATAAAAGTTCGCACGCCATCGAATTGAGTCCTTTCGGCTCCCAACTCCTCTATTCTTTGAGGTTTTGGACAGCGTCTCCTGCTTCGTTTTGATGGGTGAGATTGGGAGAGAAATTGGACCAGTGCGGGCACAGGGCATTTCGCCGCTGGTCCCGAGTGTCGATACTTCTCCGGTTGAAATTTGGCTCTCCGTGATCAGCAGTGCTGATATTGGATCGAATTCGGAGTTCGCAGCTGGATCAAAAACTTGATCCAGCCGTGGACCTTTGTGAAATCTATCCTTAGGAACTTGCATCGCACAAGAAAGGGCTAGGTCTGTCGCCTTAGGAATTGGCATGCGATCCTGAGGAGAGGGTACCTCACAATCGAGTTCCTCACACCCGGGAATTTTTGGCTCCCCAGAAAGCAATTCCAGCTGGGGCCTAAGCTGCTGGAGCCTTGCGTTCGTATCCGCCCGTTCAGACTCTAGCTTGTCTCGAATCTTGGTGTTCGCGTCAGTCAATAGCGCTTTCCCAATAACTATGCCGAGAACTTCGTACGTATTGATGTCCGTTACTTCAAACCCCCTGGAACTTCTGAAATACATTTCCAGCGTCGCAGCAACGTCTTGCCTTTGGAAAATGGGGATGACAACGAGCGATCCTAGCCATTCGACATTCCGGATTATGGCAGGTAAGCGTTCATCGCTTGGCACGTCGGCGCTTGCAAATGCAGCTTTGCTCTGGATGCATAACGCCGATGGACTTGTCGTTAGTGGCATATGCTTGGCTGGGATTAGGCTCATTCCGGAGGAGGCACAATAACAAATGTGTTTCCCCTCTACTAGCCCGATCGCCGCACCATAACATTGCAGTGTCTCCATAGCGAACTTCACAGTTGCTCGTGCCGCACCCTCGAAGTTCAACTGCTCCAGCTCAAACAGTGTTTGGAGAGCTAAAACCTTCGACAACACTTCCGCGTGCTGGTGGGCTTGTTCTTCCCTCTGCTTTTCTTGATGATTTTCGCGACGTCCGGAGTCCGGACGACCTTGCAGGAGGTAAGCTGCTGACAACAGTTTTTCAAAATCCTCACGTTTAGGTTGGGTAGACTCCGGCATCCAAATACCCTTAGGAAAGCCGAACTGGTGGCCATCATTACGCGGACAAGGCTTTAAGCCGAAGCTTCCAGCGCTGAATGGCCTTCTGATCGAGTTCGTGCCTTAAGTTCCACCGAGTTCTCGAGTACCTCGAGGCGGTTCCGCCAAAACTTGGCTTCTTCTGTGCCCTGTGCAATCTCGTCGTCGGTCATGAGTTCTGTCAGTTCTTGTTTCTTAGCGGCACTTTGACTGGCTAGCAATTGACTAAATCTCTCGGCCATCAAACACCACACGTAGGTGGAAACCAAGCTGGAGGATGCAAACATTCCTTCCCGAAAGCAGCTTGCCGCGCTCAAGAGCGCTTCAGGCGATCTCATAGAAGTCCCATCAAGAAAATCTCGCAATGGTACCTGATTCGATCCCAACTGCGCTCCATATTCCGCGTTTTGAGTCAGTCGCAACGACAAAAAAAGCAGCTCTACGCGGTTTGACACTCCGAGCTTGTCGAATACGTGCAGTAAGTAGTTCTTGATAGTATGCCGACTCAACCCAAGGCGTTCGCCAATCTCTCGATTAGTCAGGCCCTCTGCAACCGCGTTAACAACTTGCCTTTCCCGTTTTGACAGCAGGTCTTGTTTCTTGGTGTCGACCGCACGGATTTCGGATGCCGAAGCAATCATGTCAAGGGTTGAAATTAACTCGCTAGACGCTGCCCAGATCTGGCCTTCGTACACCCGCTTGACACACTTGCAAAGCATCTTCAATGTGCCGTTCCTGGGGAAAATCCCACGAGTTCCGGCTCGTAAAGCATCGATCACAACCTCGCGCCGTGAGGTATCCAGCAAGACGATGTTGCGAACATCCGGTGACCGGTAGCGCATTTCACGCACGACGTCGAATCTTCCTGACCCGATGTCGTCTAGTTGCAAAACGATGAGAGCAACATCGAAGGCAATCTTGGATGTCAGCTCCAGCAGTTCGCGCTCCGTTGAGACAGAAGCCACCACTTCGATACGGCGGTCTCGCTTTACCGCATCGGCCAGGAGCTGACAATGAATTGAAGTGTTATCAGCAAGAACGAGACGAATGGCCATGTCTTTTACTCTTCTTAGACGAAGTATTCGCGTCCTAGTGTCAGTTGTCGATCTTAACGCCGAGGACTCGCCGCCTCACGAGGGGCAATTGGCTGGCTGATAGGGGAAGGGGCCAGCCGAGTTCGAACCCTCAGCTTTCAGGGAAATTGTCTTGTATAGAAGCCCGCACTACATTTTTCGGAGCCACAGGAACCCCGCCAGCAACTTTGGCCGACACCCGTCGGACCGTTGAATCAGCGTCTGCACTAGAAATGCGACGAAGTACCCAAATGTGCAGCCCGATGTAAATGTGTGTTGCGACAGTCTCCTGCGATTTTGGGTTCTTGTCAATCCCACGAAAGTTGTAAGGGTCAGAAAATTCGCTCCGGTGATCCAGCAGGTTTTTTGTGAACGGGAATTTGACGGGAGTGGGCCGCATCTCTCTTTGCAAAGGTAGACAAACAGCAGAACGAAGCGAAACTCATGGCTCCAGTCATTCGCAAGAGTAGAGACATCTGTACATGGGGACGATTATCCTCTTGACAAAGACAAGATGAACTACGCGCTGGGTGTATCTGTCCCTAGCGAACAGATACTCCTTGCAGACAATTCTTGCTTGAACTAATCTCGCCCCATCACCGGGCTTTGCGCTTACGATTTCTCCCCCCCGGCCCGGATTAATTTATCGAAACGGTTGTTCGTTTGGGCCCCTGACTATGGGACCCGCAGGGCAAAGCTATGCAAAATGGCAGCCTAATAGTTCAAGAGAGCTTTCATTCACAGCCCAAATGCCTCCGATGGTATGCGGTCCATACGCGTTCCCAACACGAACATCGCGTGGCACGAGGCATTCACGCACATGGCTTATCGACGTTCATTCCCCTGCAACTACAAACCCATCGATGGAGCGACCGGCTCAAGAGAGTGGAAGTACCCCTGTTCTCGTGCTATGTGTTTGTACACACAGAAATGACGGATGAAGACCGGCGCCATATTCTTTACGCCGACGGCGTTTTGGGTCTCGTGGGAGTACGTGGTCAGGCAACTCCGATCCCGGATGAACAGATCGATGCCGTTCGTGCAATTTTGAAGGGCAATGTCCCTTTTGAAGCGCGCAACTTTGTGAAGGCCGGCCAGCGGGTAAGGATCATGGGGGGGGCACTGTCTGGAATCGAAGGCATATTCCGGTCTCGGGCTGGTGACGATACCCTCGTCATTTCCGTCGACGTTCTTCAGCGGTCCATATCAATCCGTATTTCGGGATACGAGATCAAGCCCCTTTAGGGCCTTGGCCGTTTCGAGCAGCAATGCGAGTTTTCAGGAGCAGGTATGACGGAGCAAAAAGCTCGGCGGCTTTTCATCATCGTGGGTAGTGCCATTCTGGCGTTAACCTCAACGCAAGCCCAAGAACGAGGTTCGGAAAAAAAGCAACTCGAATCGCAGGCGCGTCTGCTGGACAATTCCCCTCGCACCGTCAAACCTGCAACAGCACCAACGAAGTATCCAGCGGCTGACTATGTCATTGGGAACGACGATATTCTCGCGATTAGTGTATGGAAAGAGAGCGAGATCTCCCGGACCCTTCCGGTGCGATCCGACGGAAAGATCTCATTACCATTGGTTGGCGACGTAACGGCCGCCGGAAGAACGAGTGCAGAATTACAAGATCTGCTGACCGCGAGTCTGCGTCCTTATATTTCCGAGCCGGCAGTCACCGTCATAGTCCAGGAGATGCGGAGCAAGAAATTTAACATTCTTGGACACGTACAGAAACCTGGAACCTACATCTTCTCGCCCCCCGCCACCGTTATGGATGCGATCGCCCTGGCTGGCGGCTTCAAAGACTTTGCCAAATCGAAGAGCATCTACGTCCTCCGTTCTATAAATGAACACGAAACGAAACGGTTCCAGTTCAACTACAAGGAAGTAGTCAAGGGGACCCATCCAGAACAAAACATCCAGATACGACCCCGCGATATCGTCATTGTTCCCTGAGGTTACTGTGAACCGAAGCTTTCTAATTCTGCTCTTTACCATTGCCGTGACGTCACTTGCGCATGGACAAAGCGATGACTCGCCGCCTGCCAGCCTGGAATCAGAGCCTGCGCAAACAGTGCCCGATTGGGCCATTTCCGCGAATGGCGATACCCAATCGTTGGCGTTGTTGTCGGAGTCAAAGGCCAACCTGCTTTCCGGTGGGCTCAGCCTGACTGGCACTTTCGATGATCATGCTTTAAGCAGCCCCAGAGGCGGCGTTGGGAACGCCGCAATGCTGCTGAGTCCCACAATCTCTGTTCAACAATCGCGATCAAAAACGTTTCTAATCTTCAACTACTTTGCTGGATTCACGCTCAATGATCGGTTGTCGCCCCGGTACGACGTTTACCACGACTTCGACTCCAGCTTGCAGTTCCGGTTGACTGAGCACGCGACGGTACGGATCCACGATAGCTTCCTCTACGGTACAAGCTCCTTTAACCGCTTTGCGGAGGAAGGGTCCTCAGTCACAGATCCGAACATATTGCATCAGTCCAACTCTTCCGCAGTCACCCCGCTTACGAGTCGACTCAGCAATTCGGGTGGGGCCGATTTCATGTACCGCCTGGCAGAGAACACGACCATTGGTCTGAGCGCCAATTTCAATAATCTGCACTTCCTGAATAATTCCGCCTCCACGCAATTGCTTGACATGCAAGCTCAAAGCGCGGACGCTGTTTATCAGAAAGCGCTCTCTGAGCGTCATGCCATTGGGCTCACCTACAGTTACCAGCTCCTGACCACGTTTGGAGCGGCCTCAGAAAAAACGACCACTCAGAGCACTTTGTTGTTTGATTCATTTTCGTTCTCTCCGAATATGACGCTCGCGCTGTTTGTGGGTCCCGATCGGGTGAGCTCGGGCGTTCTAGGGATCTATCGTGCTCGTTGGCATGCGGATGGAGGATTGACCTTCGGGTGGCAGGGGCAAAGATCCAGCGTTCGTATTGGTTTTATTCATCATGTAACGGACGGCGGCGGACTGACAGGTGCGGTTCGCACCTACAGTCTAGTATGCGGCGCACGGCAAAAACTTGGTGCGAACTGGGTCGCAAATGCCGACGTCATTTACGGCTACAATTCGCCACTCGAGACGGCGTTCGGACCTTCATTTTCTTCACTAATAGGCACTGTGGGGCTACAAAGAGAATTCAGACAGCAGGTCGTTGTGGCAGCGGCATATGGCAGAGACCACCAGAGCTTTGGCTCTCAGCCCTCCTTTGGCGTTTCCAACCGCAGTCAAGAATGGGTCAGCATCAGCTATCGGTTTCAAAGACCCCTCGGGCACTAATCTCGTCGGTAACTTTGCGAACGCTGCCGATTCAAGCGCAGGTAACAATCTATGTATGAAGAGTTCTTCGGACTGAGCCGACCTCCATTCCAACTCTCCCCCGACCCGTCGTTTGTAGTCGCGACTCCGCAGGCCAAAGAAGTTCTGTCAGCGATCTATTTCGGGGTATCCGGTCGCAAAGGCTTTGCGGTTCTGACCGGCGAGGTGGGTACCGGCAAAACTCTGATTGTTCGCTGCCTTTTGGAACTTCTGCGCAGACAATGTATTCCATGTGCAAACGTCTTCAACCCCAAATTATCGCCCTTTGATTTCCTGCGGTACGTGGCGTTTGATCTCGGCATTCGACTTGAACAACCGTCAAAGGGTGACTTACTTCAGGCTCTCTACAGGTTTCTGGTGTCACAGTTGCAGCGTGGACTCACGACGGTGATCGTGATCGACGAAGCGCACCAGCTCAGCCCCGCCGTCCTCGAGGAAATTCGCCTGCTCACCAATCTTGAAACCGCGCAGCAAAAGCTGCTTCAGGTGCTCCTGGTAGGGCAGCCGGAACTTGATGCGACGCTGGAATCATTCGAATTCCGCCAGTTGAAGCAGCGCGTGGCTATCCGCTGCAACCTTGAGCCTCTGAATCGGAATGACACAACTCTCTACGTCAACCGGCGGCTCGCCTTGGCGGGAGCAACAACTGATCCCGACTCCATTTTCCCGGAACCCACGATTAATGCTATCTATCGCTGTTCGCACGGTGTGCCGCGAGTCATTAACAACGTCTGTGATCAGGCCCTGACCGCGGGCTTCGCCCGGCAAACGAACCCCATTAATTCGAGCGTTATTCAGGAAGTGGCACTGCATTTGAAACTACGCTCTTTTACGGCAGACCAGGCTGGTAAGCCGATATCCCCTTCACTTGAACAAGTCGTGGCTGCACGCGCACTATTGCAGAACCTTCATCGTTCGCACAAGATCCGATCCAGTTAGGATTCGGTGATCAACGGATGCATCTCGAAGAATGAAAACAGGTTCAATGTCGGTAAGCGTAGAACAGGGCTTGGAATACGGGCGTCTGGTGGGCCGTCACTGGCGATTTGTCTCTATATCCTCGCTTGCTCTGACTCTTACCTTCACCCTGGTGATTGCGCGCCTGCCCAATCTTTATGAGGCGACGACGACGATTCTCGTGGACCCCCAACAGATTCCTGAGAAATATGTAAGTGCGGCGATTACGGGGGACGGCGGTGCACGCCTAAACATCATCACACAGCAAGTATTGAGCAGGACCCGGCTGCAGGACATCATCAACCGCTTCGGATTATATGTCTCGGAGCGAGAATCGCTGTCAGCGGAAGAACTGGTCGCCAAAATGCGAAACGACATCACCATCCAGGTCAAACAGGGCTCTGGACCCCAGCTGAGTACGTTTACGATCACTTTCCAGGGCAAGGATCCGTTTGTTGTGGCCGCTGTAGCCAATGAACTTGCGACCAGTTTTATTCACTGGAACGTGGATAGTCGGGAGCAACAGGTTGCCGGAACAAAGGACTTTCTCACCTCGGAACGAGCCGACGCCCAGCGGAGTCTCGAGCAGCAAGAAGATAAGTTGCGGCAATTTAAGATGAGTCACCTCGGGGAAACACCCGATCAGACGGTAAGTAATCTCCAGGCGGTCGCGGGCTTGCGGACGACCCTGCAGGCCAACATTGACTCAATCAACCGCCTGGAAGGGGAGAGACTTCTGTTAGCTCGCGTGCCTGACACCGTATCGTCGGCCAACAAGAACGACGCTGACGTCACCGAGCGCGGTCGTCTACTGCTTGAAAAGAGAAAGCTCGAAAGCGCGATACAGCAGCTCAGAGAACAATATTCCGATCGATACCCTGATCTGGTGCGAGCCAATGCCCGGCTGATGGACCTCGATCAACAGTTGGCGTTGTCGCTCAGCAATGCGCCGGAGAATCCCCAAACGAATGACGGTATTGTTTCGCCCACTACTGTCCGCCTCGAACTGCTGGATAAGGAACTCAAGCGTCTGAACGCCGAGCAACAGCGCATCCAAGCTCAAATCGACTCGTATCAGGCGAAAATAGATGCTGCTCCACTGCGTGAACAACAGCTCGTAGAGTTGACACGGAACTACGATATTTCAAAGCAGCATTACCAGGCTCTGTTGGACAAGAGTTTCAATATCGATATGGCCGCGGATTTAGAGGAAAAACATAAAGCAGAACGATTTACCGTCATCGACGCAGCCCAGCCAGCGGAAAAACCTGTCAAGCCGAAGAGAAAGTTCCTCATCCCTTTCGCTGCCATTGCTGCTCTTGGTCTCTCAATTCTGCCCGTCGCGGCAAAATATATCCTCAGTCCGGCGGTAAAGAATGAGGAAGAACTAAAAACCATGATCCCGGCCCGCGTACAGATTATGGCGCTGATTCCTCACGTCCAAATCGCACGCGATCGCAAGCGATGTTCTCAATTTAACGTCATGGCGAGTCTGACCTGCGTCATACTTCTACTTGCCCTCTTGGATGTCCTCTGGAGAATCAGACTAGTCCTTTAATTCCCCTTGTGTGCTTCAACTTGGAAGAAGGTTGGCGATTCAAGAAAAACTATGAGCTGGTTCTACGACGCGTTAAAAGAGGCAGCGAAAAAGGGGCAACTGTCGGGGACAGTCCCACCGCCCACAGCTTCGCCAGACGAAGGCCGGTTACTCCTGGACGCTTTGCAGGCTGTCTCGCCTATTGCAGGCAATCTGCCTCAGGCCGCTCCTTCTATCACAGCAGGCGTCACACGGACGGAAGTGACTGAACCGGATCGTGAACCAAGCTCTGCTAGTCGGAAGAAACAATCTGCGTCTCACAATTGGAACAATGGGTTCCGCCATATCACACCGACATTGCGAGACGAAGCCCGTCTGGTGCTGCGCTTCGATCCGCAAAGTCTGGCCGCGGAGCAGTTCCGGTTCTTGCGGCAACGACTGAACCAAGAATTCAAGGACGGCGGGGTGCTCATGGTGACAAGCGCCGGCAAGAGCGATGGCAAAACCCTTACTTCTATCAACCTTTGCAGCGCATTCTCTGACTGGGGGCAATCGACTTTGCTCGTAGAACTGGATATTCATCGGCCCTCTATCGCAAAAATTTTGAATTGTGATGTCGAGGGCGCTGGGGTGGAGTCCGCTTTTTGTGGAAAGGCTTCGCCGGAAGAGGTTGTCCATGCCTTGGATGATCTCCGGTTTTATGCGGCACTGGTAACAAAGGCAGCGCTCGGTCCTGCCACCCGTCTGAGCAGCGGGAAGGTCAATACCTTTCTGGCTTGGGCCCGGCAGAGGTTTCGCTGGATCGTGCTTGATGCCCCACCCGCGGTTCTCGTGGCGGACGTTGCTGAAGTCCTCTCCGTCACGGATGCGGCTCTCCTGGTCGTACGCGCGCAGAACACGCCCCGAGCCTTGTTAAAACCTGCTTTGCAAACGCTGGGCTCGCATTTATGTGGCGTCGTCTTCAATGACGCGTCAAACCACTCGGCCCCGCACTACAGGTACTTGGACACTTACTACGGATCACCTAAAACTGACCGTCGCAGCGCTTCACAACAATAGGATATCCAAGCTTGAATCAGACATTACGCCGCACTTGTCGATGGATATGGGCCTCCGTGCTTGCCAGTACTGGCTGCTTTTGGTGGGCTAAGCGTCATTTCTGCCGCGACGGCGCTGTTGTGGCTCTGGTCTTCCATCGAGTTTTGAATGCCAGCGATCTCCGCCGCACGAACACCCAACCTGAGATCATTGTCGAGCAAGCGACATTTGAAGCGCTAATCGAATACGTCGCGCATGAATACGAAACGGTTGACTTCTTGCAGACATTCCCTGGGAAATTCTCGAACAAGCTTCAAATTTCGTTCACTTTCGACGACGGATGGGCAGACAACTTCGAAGCTGTTTCCCTGGCCCGAGCCTACAACATTCCTGTCACAATCTTCGTCTGCGCAGATCTGGTGGGGCACACTATGCCTTTTTGGCCCGAACAGGTTATGTATTCGCTCAGGAATACGGACTCCCCTCAACCGTATTCCCAGATCAAGCAGTTCATCGAAAGCTTAAAGGCTTGTAACCCGGAGGATCGTGAACAACGGTTTTCCAGTTTGGCGGAGCGCAGCCGCCTACTTCTCCTGGAGTCCACTCCAGATCGGACTCTGTCGTGGGACCAAATCCAGGAACTGGATCGGGCGGGCGTCACCTTCGGCTCCCATACCATGACGCACGAGATTCTGACTCGATTGCCACCAGCAGCGGTGCGCTACCAAGTCTGCTCATCACGAGAGAGCCTCGAGAAGAAATTAACCAAGCCATGTGTGGCTTTCAGCTACCCCAACGGGAACTGGTCCGCAAAAGCTCGGGAGGCTGTGGGCGAGGCTGGCTACTCTAGGGCAGCCATAGGCGAAACTCGAACCTGGACTCGCGATTGTGATCTGCTGGCCATCCCTCGCCTGAATGTTTCGCAAGACCATGTAGCCGGGCCATTTGGCGGATTCTCGAGAGTGGTCTTCGAATACACGATCTTATGGAAGGCATGGCGTGCGACCAAAGGTTCCTCTGTTCTATGGTTTGAGAAACCGTCCAAGGCGACCGTCGCGTTTCCCTCTGCATCTTGACAGCAAACCTCTTTTATACCCATGAACATACTGTTCCTCGTAAGCAGCCAAGGCCATTACGGCATCGAGAACATGATGATTACGCTAGCGCGAGGTCTCCGTCTTGCCGGATGTAGATGCATCGTTGCTGCGTTTCGTGATTCGCGTTCTCCTCATACGGAAGTTGTCAAAGCTGCTCTCGACGCGGGCCTTGAGGTTGAGATCATTCCATGCGCGGGCAGATTCGACTGGAACGTGGTTCGCCAGCTTCGGAGCTTAATCGCCGAGTACCGCCTCGACGTCATACATCCTCACGGCTACAAGGCGGATTTCTATGCGCTCGCAGCCGCGTGGAGGAAACGCGTAGCGCTGCTGGCCACCAGCCATAACTGGCCCAGCAAGCGCACTCACATGCGTTTCTACGCATCACTCGATCGTATCGTTCTACGATATTTTGACCGAGTGGTTGTGGTCTCAGATGCTGTTGCTGGAAAGCTCAAGAGATCGGGCGTCTCTGCGCAGAAACTCTTCACGATCTACAACGGTGTCGATCTCTACAAGTTCGAGAAGGCTGTTCCAGCATTCCACGTCCAAGATCGAAGCCCCATCATCGGATTCATTGGACGCCTCGTACCGGATAAGGGCGGAGCGATCCTGTTGCATGCTGCTCGGCCGGTCCTCATAAACTATCCCACTGCGGCGCTCGTCTTTGTAGGAGACGGGCCTTGCAGGACTGAATGGCAAGAATTGGCAAAGCGGCTCGGAATTGAACGCCAGGTTCTATTTGTTGGTGCCAGGCAAGACATGCCTGAGACCTACGCGGCTCTGGACATTATCGTTCTGCCTTCGCTTGTAGAGTCCATGCCGATGTGTGTTCTTGAAGCGATGGCGGCGGGCAAAGCCGTGGTCGCCACTCGGGTGGGAATGATTCCCGAAGTGATTGTGGATGGCGCAAATGGGTTGCTGGTGGATTCAGCGAACGTCACCGACCTATCCGATGCAATTCTAACTCTCTTGCGAGATCCTTTCCTCCGAAGGCAACTGGGCAAGAGCGCGCAAGAGTACATCGCTCAGCGTTTCTCCGCCGAAGAAATGGCCCGCAATTACTTGACTCATTATCGTCAGCTCCTCGCCAACTTTAGAGAGACTCCACTCCAATCCCTAACTTAGGAACCTCAGAATGAACGACGAAAACAAGGTCCAAGTATCGATCGTCATTGCGTGTCGCAATGAGATCCAACACTTAGCCCCGTTCTTAGAATCGGTACTCGCACAAGAGTTGGAAAGCTCGTGGGAAGCCATCGTGGCCGATGGGCTCAGCGATGACGGAACTTGGGAGGCATTGCACGAGTACGCCGTTGCCAATTCGCGCCTTCGAGTGATCAGAAATCCTGGCGGAATCGTTTCAACTGGCTTGAATACGGCTATCCGCGCCGCTCGCGGGGAAATCATCATCCGCATGGATGCTCACACAATCTACGACCCAAGTTATTGCCGTCAATGTGTGCTGGAACTGGAACGCACCGGGGCGGACAATGTCGGCGGGCCGATTCGCACACACGCCGTGGGCTCACGTGCCCGTGCGATTGAGGCTGCCTACCAGTCCCGTTTTTCAACCGGCAGCGGAATCTCTCGCGACGTTAATTATGAGGGCTGGGTTGATGTCGTGGTTTATGGCTGCTGGCGAAAGGCGACGGTAGAACAGCTGGGTTTATTTGATGAAACACTGGTCCGAAACCAGGATGATGAACTAAGTTTCCGGTTGGTTCGGGCCGGTGGAAGACTCTGGCAAAGCCCCTCCATCGTCTCCTTTTACTCGCCGCGATCATCGTTTTCGAAGCTGATGCGGCAGTATTTCCAGTATGGGTTCTGGAAGGTAGCCGTAATCCACAAACACCGGCAACCTGCCTCTTGGCGACATATCGCACCGATTCTGTTTATTGCATTGGACATCTTTTTGATCGCGAGCCTACCTATTTGCGCTCTGGTTGGCGCGATGCAACTCGCACGTAATTTGGCGGCCGCATCGATGATCATGGTTGCGGGCTACATCAGCCTGAACTTGCTGGCATCATTCAACGCGGCACATCGGCATGGCTGGGCTACCTTTCCTTGGCTGCCAGTGGCTTTCGCCACAATCCACTGGGCGTGGGGGCTTGGATTTCTCGCTGGAACGCTCCGAATCTTCGCGCACCCTAGCTCGGTGGTTACAAATTCCGCAGCAACCAAACTCTCCAGATAGACGGCATTTCTATGGATGATTCCCACGTGACAATGCTAGTACCTTACCATCGCCCAAGCTTAGGGCCCGAGGAGATCGAAGAAGTCATCAACACCTTGAAGTCGGGATGGCTCACAACCGGGCCTCGAACCGCCCAGTTTGAACAGGACTTCCGCCAGTATGTCGGCGCACCTTTTGCTCAGGCCGTGAACTCGTGTACAGCGGGATTGCACCTTGCTTTGGCCGCGCTTGGGATCGGTCCCGGCGATGAAGTCATTACGACGCCGATTACGTTTTGCTCAACGGTAAACGTAATTCTTCATGTAGGAGCCACGCCCGTCCTCGCCGACATCGGCAGCGATGGAAATATCGACCCGGCCTCCATCAGAAAACGGATTACTGAGCGCACGCGCGCGATCATTCCCGTTCACCTCAACGGGTTGCCATGTGAAATGGATGAGATCTGGAAACTGGCGCATGAGTATCACCTGCTCGTAATCGAAGATAGTGCTCACGCGGCAGGTTCCCAGTATCGGGGCGCTTTGATCGGCAACGGCAATCCCAGGACCGGAAGTCGCAGCAACGCCTCAGTGTTTAGCTTTTATGCCACCAAGAATCTCACCACAGGTGAAGGCGGAATGATCGTGACTCACGATCAGGAGACCACCGCTGCAGTCAGAAACCTTTGCTTGCATGGAATCAGCAAGCAGGCCTGGAACCGCTACTCGGATCAAGGTGACTGGTACTACGAAGTGCTGCGGCCGGGATTCAAATACAACCTTACGGACATAATGTCCGCTATCGGAATTCGCCAGTTGCGAAAACTGGACGACTTCATCGCAATACGCACCAGCATCGCTCATTACTACAACCAGGTGTTTGGAGGGCAGCAGGAGTTCGAGACCCCTCCAGACAAGGAGGACTGCCGGCACGCCTGGCACTTATATGCCTTGCGCCTGAACCTGGATCAACTCGACATTGGCCGGGCCGAATTTATCGTGCGATTGCGGCAGGCCGGAATTGGAACGAGTGTGCACTTTATACCGATTCCGCTGCATCCGTTCTTTGCCCCATTCGCTGCCCGTCCCGAAAACCAGTGCCCGGCTGCGATGAAACTCTATCCCCGCCTTATTTCCCTGCCGCTTTATCCCGGCATGACCGAGGCTCAGGTGCAGTACGTCGCCAAGGTAACGACTGAGATTGCCCGGAAAGCACGGAAACGAAATCCGGTCTTTGTATAACGGTGGATCGGATTTGCGATCCCTATGAGAAGAATCGTCGACATTTCCATTGCCGTGCTGGTACTCCCTCTATTGGCACCCCTATTTGCCATCGTGAGTCTGCTCATCGTGACGGAATCCTCTGGATGCCCACTTTATGGCGGCTGGAGAGCTGGGAAAGATGGCGTGCCGTTCCGCATGTGGAAGTTCCGCACAATGGTGACGGGAGCCGACCGCATGGGCGGGGCAATCACCACTCGCTCTGACTCTCGCATTACCCGAATCGGCCGGTTCCTGAGAAAGACCAAGATCGATGAGTTGCCGCAATTTCTCAATCTCTTGCTCGGAGACCTGACGCTGGTCGGACCGCGGCCGGAGAGTCCAGAAATCGTCGCTCGATACCGCCCCGAACAGCGGCGAGTGCTTGAGATGAAGCCCGGAATCACTGGCCCAACACAGGTGCAGTACACCTCCATCGAAGCGGAGGCGATTCCAGAGGACAATTCGGAGCAGTTTTACATTGATTACCTGCTCAGCAGCAAGATACTTCTGGATTTGGAATACCAGCGTAAACGAAGTTTCTTATCTGATTGCAGAGTCTTGCTCGAAACGGCTTTTCTCATATTGCGTTCGTTTGCAGGATCTTTCAGCCGGGCTCAGTAACTCACCTCCATTGCCAGATCGGCGGACGATTCGCATACTTGTCCCAATAAATGAGCTACACGCCGAGCTGTGAGATCAACATGAACGGAGATGCTCGACATACAGGGGTATCGACATGCGTCAAAATCTGAGTTTGGAAGAAGCGCTTCCTCGGGTCGTAGTTGATTTCGTGGTCGTCCATGCGAGCATGGTGGGGGCTCTCGCGATCTCGGTCGCCTACCAACTGATGCGCGGTTCATTGCCTGAGGCTCATGAGCTAATCAGTAACTTTGAGAATTACTACATTCGCTTCTTCTGGCTGCTGTCGCCAATCTTTCCCCTGACGTTCGCTGCCAACGGCTTTTACACACATAGCCGAAGTTATGGAGGCTGGCGCAAGAAAAGAGTTCTGCTGAGGGGCCTCGCGATAGCAGTAGTCGCCTTTTGTAGCATGAATCGCCTCGTCGGAGATACGACGACGGGCCGCAGCGTCACGATTCCTTTCGCCGTGCTGGTCAGCATAGGAATATGCTTCTCCCGCTTCGTGAAAAACTTCGTTGAAAATCGGTTCGACGTCAAGCCAAGGCGCGACTCTACCTCCCTCGACCGGCAGACTCACATTCTTGTGGTCGGGGGTGCTGGATACATCGGCTCGCTGTTGGTCGAACGATTGCTTCTTTCCGGATACAAAGTCCGCGTGCTGGATGCGCTGTTGTACGGCCGTGAAGCCCTACGCACTGTGGAGAATCACCCGCAATTCGAGTTGATGACCGGCGACTGCAGAAACATGCAGGATATGATCCGCGCGACTCGGGGCGTTCAGGCCGTCGTAGACCTGGCCGCCATTGTGGGCGACCCCGCCTGCGAACAGGATCGTGAGGCAGCCCTAGCCATCAACTACGGAGCTACTCGCATGTTAATTGAGGTTGCAAAAGGACACGGCGTGGAACGATTCCTCTTTGCGTCCAGCTGCAGTGTCTATGGGGCCAGCGAGGTCGAGGTCGACGAACGATCCAAAGTGAATCCGATCTCAGTTTACGCACAAACCAAGGTGGAATCCGAAAGAGCGCTGCTTGTCGCGCGCAACGAGAATTTTCATCCCACCATCCTTCGGTTTGCCACCGTTTTCGGGTTGGGCTACCGACCTCGATTTGACTTGGTTGTGAACTTACTCAGCGCCAGAGCGAAACAGGACGGCAAAATCACGATCTTCAATGGAGAACAATGGCGACCGTTCATTCATGTTCGCGACGTGGTCGAAGCGGTAGTGCTGGCGCTCGAAGCTCCAGTCCGTATCGTAAGTGGCGAAGTTTTCAATGTCGGCGATTGCAAGCTGAACCATACCTTGCGGCAAGTCGCTGAGATGATTCAGGAGGTCTTTCCCGCAACGGAGATCGAACACGTCGCAAACACCGACCGGCGAAATTACCGGGTTAATTTCGACAAGGTACACAACCGTCTGTGTTTTGAATCCGAACGGACTGTTCTCGATGGGGTAAAAGAACTGAAGACCGCTTTCGAGGAGCGCTTCATTCTCGATTATAAAGACCTCCGGTATCACAATCAGCGCTTCCTTGAAGTAGCAGGAGTCGTAAGCAACAAGCACCAGGTCGACGCTCTTGTAATGGCGGCTTTTGCCCAAGTCGCATGATCACCCAGTCCATGCCAATAGTTCCACCAGAGGTTAGAGCAGACCTCATCGGTTCTCGCGTTCGATCCGCGGAGAGGGTGGTCCTCTCGGTTGTCATACCGGCGCTCAATGAAGAGAAGTTTATTGGACACTGTCTCAATTCCCTTGCCGGGCAGACTCTCGGTAGGGACAAGTTCGAGGTCATTGTGGTCGACAATGGTTCGACGGACCGAACACGAGAAATAACTGCCAAGTTCGAGACCTTCTTGAACCTTCGAGTCCTGGAAGCCGGGAAGGGTAACATCTCCGCACTCCGCAACCAGGGTGCCTCGTTTGCGACCGGATCCTTCCTCGCCTTTCTCGACGCGGATTGTTTTCCAACTTCGACTTGGCTCAGTGACGCTATGCAGCTGCTTAGGCTGGGTGACGGCGGCGTGATTGGAGCCTTTTACACCATTCCGGACAAATCTCGTTGGGTGGCAAAGGCATGGTATGGAGACATGTCAACGATGAGGTCAGGAGGGGTCTCGTATGTTCCTTCAGGAAATCTGTTTGTCAGCCGCAATTTGTTTCTAAGGTTAGGTGGCTTTGCACCTGCAATTCAAACCAGCGAAGACTTCGAGTTCTGCCAACGTGTGAAGACAGCGGGTTACGGCGTGCAAGCCATTCCGAAGTTGAGCGTCGTTCACGCGGGCACTCCCCAAACCTGCGGGCAGTTTTATCGGAAACAACGTTGGCACGGCAATGGAGTTCGCACGGCATTCGTTCGAGACATCTTCGACCGAGCCTTCGCGAGGACGGTGGCTCTAACGGCATGCATCGTGCTGAGCCTCGTCATCTCAGTTCTAGGCGTGCCGGTCGCAATCGTGATTAGCCGATACGCGGTCATGTTTATTGGTCCTGGATTCCTCCTGGCTGGCGCCATCGCTCTGGCGACGCGTGCGGCTATCATTCGTCGGAGATGGTCCTTAGTTCCAACGTTGACAATTTTGTACCTCACTTATGGCTTGGCTCGCGCCCTATCTCTCATTGGCCTCGACGGAAAAAGATCCGCGAGACCTACTACCAGCCAAGAGGAATGTGAACATGGGAATGTAGAGTGCCTCGCACCAACCGCGAAGACTGTCATTCATTCGCCGCAGGAAGCCGCTATCAACTATCCACCAGGATCCCGCGCAGGATTTTGACAGTCGGATCAAACAAGAAGCCTTGACCATTCACAATCTCGTGAGCACCCAAGTTCAGCAAAATCCGGCCGCCCAGTCCACCATGGATCGGGCCGTTCCGTTCATGACGAGTTCGAGCTTCGGTGAGATTCGGAAACTCTTCCACCACTCGTCTCATTACTTTGCTGGACTGGTGGGAAAAGTCGGACTTGGTTTCATCTCCTTGCCTATCTTCACCCGGGTCTTTTCAGTTGCCGATTATGGACTCATCGACTTTGGGACTAAGATTCTGCTCCTGCTCACCGCATTCTCGAAGATGGGCCTGCAGAACTCGGCACTGCGCTGGTTTGACGAAAAGCAGTTTGCCTCTTGCCGTGAGGACGCCTCTCGCTATTACTCCACAATGTTCTTTGGTGCGCTTTTTACTTCCGTGCTCGTGGCGCTGGCGTTCCTTGGCATTTGTGAATCGGTATTAAGGCACCGAATCCAAAGCTACATGCTTACGATCATGGTCTTCGTCGCCGCTATGACGGTAGTTCGCGCGATCCAGTCCATGCTGTGGTCCTTCATGCGCATTGAGGAGCGGACGAAGGCTTACAACATCTCCATGGTTGTAGGCAAAATGGCGATGATTGCCGCCATCTGCCTGCTGCTACCCTGGATCGGGCGCGCTGCAAGAACCTATTTCTCTGGCGCCCTAGCTGCTGAGATCGGTTTGGCGCTGGTGCTGACGGCGATCCTGGTTCATCGTGGGGTGCTCAGTCTGCTGCAATTCGATTGGCGCTTGTTGGGTGCGGGACTACTATTCGGCGGACCATTGATCTTTTACGAGATCTCCACGATCGTACTTGACGCCGGTGATCGGGTTCTGGTTGCGCATTACCTTGGCGTCTTTCCCTTGGGCATTTACTCAGTCGCGTACGGCCTCTCCGCTCAGATAAATGACTTACTGATATTTCCTCTGAACTTGGCACTTTTCCCCATCTACATGAGGTTGTGGACTACCAAGGGCCAGCAGGCAACCGCCAATTTCTTAAGTACTTGCCTCGACATTTTCATTCTCGTTGCCGCTGGGGTGTGCGCCATGGTCGCGGTTACGGCTCGCGACGGCGTCGTTTTGCTTGCCTCTTCCAAGTACACCGGCGCCCAGCCTCTCCTCCCACTTATCGTGATCGGTCTTCTGATTTATACGATGCACGTATTTCTCTGTGCCGGCCTGCTGGTCCACAAGAAAACTGGAACGATGGCGGTACTGCTGTTCTGCTCCGCGGCGGTGAACGTAGCCCTTAATTGCATTCTGTTGCCGCGCATCGGCTTGATGGGGGCGGCCACTGCAACGCTGGTCAGCTATGCATTCTGCATTGCGATTCTAGGTTGGGCCTCGAACCGTTATCTCTCACTGCGGATCCGTTGGGGCTCCATCTGCAAGTGCACGATCACAGCAGCATTGGTTGCGCTCGCGGTTTCCAGAATCGAACTTAAGCCGCTCCTCTTGAACCTTGCAGTCAGGTCCTTCGCGGCGGGAGTGCTCTACTGCGGATTGCTTTATGTTCTGGAACCAAGGATTCATGCCTTTGTCCGCGGTGTGATGGGGCGTCGGATGGGGCCTCTCTCCGAGAGCTCATGGACGTACCAGATTCCTACGGCTGATACGGGAAAGTCCTCGTGATCGATTACGCCGTCCTGAGGCGAGTATGCATTTAGGTCTCGAAGGAGTTGTGCCGTACATCGAATTCCTGGCTTTTGTAGCAGCGTTCGTGCTGAGTGTATTCTGGCGCTCGATTGTAGGTATCTTCTTTCTCCTCCCGCTACTTCCCCTGCAGACCATACGGTATCGCCTCAACGCACTTCCGCTGGGAGGCAGCGTGGTCGGAATTATGCTCCTGGGGGTTGTTCTGGGATTGTTGCGTGCTGGACAGCCGATTTTTCCGAGGAGTCCTTGGACAAAGGTGCTTGTGATTTACATCATCTTCACTTTCGGCTCTCTCTGGTTCGGTTCCTTGTATCTCGGTTTCCCTCTGCCTTTTCCGGGGGACTCACGATTTGAAGTCTGGCAAGACTACATCGAAATGCCCTCCCTCTTGCTTCTGACGGCGGCGTGCGCACCCAGTCGATCTCAAATGCGTGCCATCGTTCTCATCATGTGCATTACGATTCTGGCGGTCAACTACAGTTCCTGGAGCATCGTGTCGGGACGTGATTTTTCGACCTATTCCGACGATTTGCGAGATGGGGGCAGTATGGGGTACGCCGGCCCCAACGGGCTAGCTGCCTTTGAGGCACAAGCGATCGCATTCTTGGCTGCACTCGCCGCCTTTGAAGGTAGATCCCTGCTTCGCTTGGCCTACTACTGTATTGCGGGATTTTCTATTGTATGCCTCATGTATAGCCTATCCCGTGGCGGCTACGTTGCATTGCTGGCGGCGTGTCTCTTTCTTGGCTTAGCGAAACAAAGAATCCTGCTGGTTTTGCTGGTTGCTCTACTCCTCACCTGGACGGATCTTGTCCCGATGGCTGTTCAGCAACGCATCTCAACGACCTATGACGAACAGACTGGCTCTCTCGATAATTCTGCAGAGACCAGGCTCTCGCTCTGGGAGAACGCGATGCAGGTTTTTGACAGCAACGTGGTGTTCGGCACCGGCTTTAACACATACGCCTACATGCACCTCAATAAACGAACGGATGGTGGCGAAGGATATTACGAAGATACCCACAACTTCTTCATCAAGGTCTTGGTCGAAACCGGGATCGCGGGACTCGTGATCTTTATTTGGGTGCTTGGAAGGACCGCTCTCTCCGGATACAGATTGTTCCGAACGGCACGTGATCCATTTTTTGCGTCGGTCGGGTTAGGCCTGGTCGGATGGCTTGTGTCCGCTCTCGTCGCAAATATGTTTGGGGATCGCTGGAGCTTTCTTCAAGTGAACAGTTACATGTGGATTCTTGGGGGCCTAGTCTCGCATGCTCTCGTACTCGAAGAGAACCAACGGGCCGTCAGCTTGTCGAAACTCGCAGCTGAGGGAAACGAAACAGCAACCAGCAACATTGCGCGAGATTGTCGCGGCACAAATTACCCAAAGATTGCTTGATGTTCCTTCCGAAACAGATGTCCTTAGTTTCAATCCACTAAGAATTGGATTGAGCGCGTGCAATCATGAGTAAAATCAGATACACGATCCCGTTTTCCGCGACTTGGTGCGTAGTTTTCGGATCTTTCTTGATCGCGGCATGTGGTAGTGCTATGCATAGCGAGCCAACCCAAACGCTTGCTGCGATCAGGGCTGATGCAAGCGGGAAATCTCCGGTTCCTTCTGCCCTTGCTCCCGTGTTGTTCTTCTCGGATGTAACGAGTGGGCCCAACAGCGGAAACGGCGACGCGTCCTTGGGACAGACACCGGGGCAGGATGGAGCCTTGGTCACCATTTGGGGTGCACACCTCGGGACGACGGCCGATTCACAGCTATTTTGCAATAGCGCACCGGCCGCGCGAATTTACTCCTGGAGTCAGTCAGACACCAATTCGTACCAAAAAATCACATTCCAGGTGAGCCACCTGAGTACGACCGGCATGGGCAACATAACTATCAAGTCGAACGGCCTGATCTCAAACCCGTTGCCCTTTGAGGTACGCAAAGGCCGGATATTGTTCACAACGGCTGAAGGGAGCGACAAGAATCCGGGCAGTTACTCACGTCCATTTCAGACGCTCCTGAAAGCACGTGACGCCTCGTTTCCCGGCGACATCGTTTACG
>Ga0070734_10002037_pt1 | contig 26440 bp, 21 predicted proteins | sample Coa_R1_8_FD_66444 | JGI IMG/M metagenome (GOLD analysis project Ga0070734, IMG submission 66444) | Surface soil microbial communities from Centralia Pennsylvania, which are recovering from an underground coalmine fire - Coalmine... | ecosystem: Environmental > Terrestrial > Soil > Unclassified ... | reverse complement strand
TCACGGTTACCAATAGACGCATTTACGATCCATGTCGGCGTGTTGAATGCAGGGGTGAATGCATCCGTTGATGAAACACTTGCTAATGCTGAATAGCTTGTATTGGCATTAATATTAAATTTCTTATAGAAATTATACGTGATACCTGCTTCAATTCCCTGATTGGTTACAAGGCTTGTGGAGTTCGTCCACATTTTAAATTTATTCACCTGCTTGCCGCCATTGTATGCATAGAAAGCAGTGCTGTCTGTTTGCCCGATTGTTCCTTTGTAAGGTTGTGTTACATCGAGCTGACCAATAAAGTGATCATAAAAACTAAAATAGTAATCGATGTCAACAAACAATTTATTATCCAACAAAATTCCTTTGTATCCGATTTCAAAAGAGTTGATATGTTCCGGTTGGATATAAGTGTAATCGCTTTGTACTAAAATGTTCTTGTCTTTTTGAATAGCATCGCTTTGAGAAAGCCCGCCGTTGACGTCAGCATTCACGGCGTTTTTGAATGCGGTTACAGAAGAATTCAAATATGAATTTTCAAACACACCGTAATGTTGCGCAGTTATTGGTAACCCGCCCAAACGTTTTACGCCGCCATTGTTCACAGAAGCAAAACCTTCAAACAGGGTGGGGAAGCGATAACCATTTTGGAAAGATAAGCGGAAATTATTTTGTTGTGTTGGCGAATACACCACAGCAACACGCGGATTCAATTTTGGAGAAAAATATTCTGATTTATCAACGCGTAGTGAAGCAGTGATTTTTAATTTTTCATCAAAAAGATTTTTTGAAGCCTGAATAAAGCCTCCATAACTGTAGTAGTAAAAATTACTGTACGCCTGGCTTTGATCTTTATAACCATTTGGATTTACATAATTATTGCCATCAGGTGTTACAATATATTTCCTGTAATTCGCGCCAGTAAGTATTTGAACGAAAGGAATGATATTCGACCAGTCATATTGCCCTTCAACATGAACAAAGGACGATTTCAACAACATTTGCGCACCGACAGTATCCCAATTGTTCGTATGAATGATTTTATTTCTTACACTATCAAATGTTGCAGTTCCCGGAAGGAAACGCCCGTTATCAGCCGCGGCTCTTGCTGCATCATGTGAAGCAGATACATCGCCCCCGTTGCTGGCGTATGCTGTATTGAAGGCTGCTGTATAATCACTATACCATTTTGCTGGTTTTTTGAATGCGAGATCGATGTTTTCTGCAAGTGGACGAAAATTGAATGAATTCTTGCCGGTGTTCTCATTCGTGTAATATGCTTTGATAGTAAAGTTTTGGCCCTTGATGTCAAGAGCATGTTGCTGAATGGTTTCTCCATCCAGACGCACGCGGTTGCCACGTTGATAATTATTTGTGACTACGCCAATGCGGTATGCGTAAGAAATTTCTGTTGAAGGGGTGATCTTATAATGAAGCGCTGCATCAAACTTCACATTCTTCAATGCATAATCAGTAAGATCTTTTTCAAGATAACCTGTACGGCTCACATCATATTTCTTTCCTTCCAGAGTTAATGTTTTTAAGTCGCTGTTGTACTCATCTCCGTAACGGTTGATCCTGTCAGCAGCAGGATTATCTGATGCCAACGAAAGATTGGTTTTATTGCCAACATCAAAGTATTGATCATGCCTGTTATCGGCAACCCAGTCTGTTCCCTGCGAATAAGATGCATTAATTTTATAAGCGAATTTTTTCCCGATTGCTTGTGCCCATCTTACTGCATACTCAGAGTATAAAGCGGGAGAATGGTCTTTCCCATCCACGTGGTTTACACCCTGTTTAAGATAAACACTTAAGCCTTGATATTGGAAAGGCGATTTTGTTTTCATGTTTGATATTCCATTCACAGCATTTAATCCATACAGCGCAGAAGCTGCTCCTGGTATGAGCTCCACGCTTTCAATGTCAAGCTCGGTTGGTCCGACTGCATTAGCAACCGGTGCGCCAATTCCGGGAGAAATATTATCTACGCCATCTACCATTTGTAAAAAACGTGAATTGGTTGTTCCGCTAAAACCTCTTGTGTTCGGCACTTTGTAGCCAAGACTTAGCGTTGTCATTTGCACACCTTTCACACTTTCAAGCGCATCAAAAAAACTAGGAGCAGGGCTTTCTTTGATCGCACGCAAATCTAATTTTTGAATGGTGACCGGAGATCTCAAAATACTTTCCGGGATACGCGATGCCGTTACTACCACCTGATCGTTTAATATGCTTTGCGTATTGAGTGAAATAGAAATCGGGTTGTTCGCATTTTCTGATACAACAAACTCCTGTGTTTTGTAGCCTACAGACGATACGACTAATGTTATCGGAAGTTTTTGAGATGTTTTTATCTGAAATGCGCCATCTTCTTTTGCAACTGTGCCTGAATGGGCGCCTTTGATTTTTATAGAAGCTCCGCTGAGGCCAGACGTATTCAGTGAGTCCAAGATTTTCCCTGAAATAATATACGAATCCTGCGCTTTTGATAAAAAAGGAGATATTATTAGTAAAAAAATAAGGAAATTATATTTTGAGTTCATTAGTCTATTGTTTTAGTAGAATGAAAATTGAAAAAAAGTCAATGCTTGTGAAAGTTAAATAGTCCCGCAGGGACAGCAAGCGCTCCTAAAACATGTAGACATGTCAAAAACGAGATGTTTTAAAGAATTGGCGGAATAGCCTGTTTCGGTGTTTAATATACAGTTCATGCCGCGAAGATAATGTTATCCTACTAAATTAGTAGACTTTTTAAAATATTTTCTGAATTATTTTTTCCGGAGGTCAAGATTGTGGAAATAGAAGACTCTTGCTACATCAATACTTTTATATTGATTGCCTGCAGGCAATTGCTGAAAGAAATTCATATACCCAAATTGAATATTGTCGGTTTTGGTGGTGTGATAAGCAAAGCCTACAAAAAGCCGGTTCTGATCAAAATAATTATAGGTGACCTGTTTCCCGAAATTGATATGCAATTCATCATTAAATACGAATGAAAACGTTCCCGGTGCAAAAGGTTTCCTTGAAAGCGGCGCAGCGAGATAAAAATTATAACGGAGGCGATAATTAAAATTATACCCGTCAGCCAGTTCATCATCATTTTTTATTTTGTGTTTGAACCGTTCTTCGAGGCGTACCCACTGCATCAGTTTCAGCTTCGGATAATTGGTGTGCCATTGAATTTGCTGCCATGGGCGATGTTCCGGTTGTGTAACATTTTTGTGATTGTCCCAGGGATATAAACTCACATATGCATAACCAGCCGTCAGTTTAGTATTATCAGTCACATAATAAGTTAAGCCAACACGTGCAATGCTTTGCGATAAATTATCCACGAAGTTTTCCCGTGTGCGCAAATGCAGGTCTGTCCACGAGCCCCATTTATCCGAAAAGCGTGTTTGATTCAAATAAGCAAGCCATGTTTGTTGAAAATGACTTGTTTGTTTTTGAGAGTAAGTAACTTCTTCAGAGGTAAAAAAAATCACTAAAGAAAGATAAATTCTTTTGATCATTAGTTGTCATGTTAGGAATTGATGATGCCTGGATCCGCTTCGAAAACGCTCGGTGGGAGTAGCACCGGATTTTCATTTTTTCTTGTCATTTTTATCGAAAAATAGAATCAAAGCATCTAATGCCCGCAAGATAGAAACCGCATCATTATTTTCTTTAAAAATTTTGTTAACTCTTTCGCCTTGAGGCTTCAAAAATATAATCTATCAAGATTATAGACTGATTATTAGAAATGCTCAATTATTGTTTGTGAAATGCGCCCCAAGCCTTATTTTTGTAAACTCTACCAAAACAGTAGGAATTATAAAACGGAGATTCTCTCATTAACATAAATTATCATGCAAAGCTTCAGGACAGAACTGGAAAACCCACTTGTGGAAAAAGATATTATAGAGCTGGAAAGAAAGATCAGTGAATTCCGCGAAGGCAAAATCCCTGATGAAAAATTCCGCAGCCTCCGTTTGGCAAGAGGTGTTTATGGGCAGCGGCAGCAAGGCGTTCAGATGGTGCGTATCAAATTACCTTATGGTAAAATGACATTCGCGCAATGGAAAAGAATTGCAGATGTTTCGGATGAATTCTCAAATGGAAATCTTCATTTAACCACAAGGCAAGATGTTCAGATTCACTTCGTGAGCCTTGATCGCACGCCTGAATTGTGGAGCTTATTAGAAGAAGATGATATCACGATCCGCGAAGCTTGCGGTAATACTGTCCGCAATGTAACTGCATCTGATATTGCAGGTATTGATGTTGACGAGCCTTTTGATGTTACTCCGTATGCCCATGCTGTGTTTGAATATTTTCTCCGCAAACCTTTTTGTCAGGAGATGGGACGCAAATTTAAAATTGCTTTCTCCAGCAGTGAAAAAGACACAGCATTAGTGTTTATGCATGATCTCGGCGCTATTCCTCGCATTAAAGAAATCAATGGAAAAAAAGTCAGAGGCTTTAAAGTTGTTGTTGGCGGCGGTTTGGGCGCACAGCCTCATCTGGCAATTACTACACATGAATTTTTGGAAGAAGATCTTTTGTTGCCTTATCTCGAAGCAGTATTGCGCGTCTTTGACAGAAACGGCGAACGCAATAGCAGACATAAAGCGCGTATCAAATTTTTATTACAACAGATCGGTATTGATAAGTTCAACGAATTGGTGAACGCTGAAGAAAAAGCAGTAGCTGAAAAAAGAATCAAGATAGATACAAGCAGGTTTGAATCTGTAGAATTACCAAGCGGGATTTTGCCGGATTTCAAAATTCAAATTAAAAATCAATTGAATTTTGAAATCTGGAAAAAAACAAATGTGCGCAAACAAAAACAGGATGGATACAAGATCGTTTATGTTCGCGTTCCGAATGGGAATATCAGTTCTGACGCAAGCAGAAACCTGATTGAAAAATTACAAAGTGTGATTGCAAATGATGTTCGTGTGACCATCAGCCAGAACCTGCAATTCAGGTTTGTGAAAGAAGAGCACCTCGAATATGTTTATAGCGTGCTGGAATCTGAAAATCTTACTGCTGTTGGAGTTGATAGTGCTGCTGATATTGTTTCCTGCCCTGGAACAGATACATGCAATCTCGGAATTTCAAATAGCACAGAATTAGCATTGGTGCTGTCGCGTGTGATTGAAGATGAATTCCCTGATTTTTTGCAACGCGATGACATTGCAATCAGAATTAGTGGTTGTATGAATTCCTGCGGACAACATGGAATTGGCACCATCGGCTTTCACGGTTCTTCTATGAAAGTGAATGGCAAAATATTGCCGGCAATACAAGTGCTGATCGGCGGTGGCAAACTTGGCGGTGGTGATGGAAGAATTTCTGACAAAGTGATAAAACTTCCAAGCAAACGCGGACCAGAAATATTACGTTACCTGCTGAATGATTTTCTCGCTAATAAAACTGAAAATCAAAATTATTTGGATTATACTTTTGAAAAAGGCGAAAGATATTTTTATGATTTATTAAAACCGCTTGCAGACGCATCTACATTAACTAATGAAGATTTTATTGACTGGGGGCACGAAGAAAAATTTGCCACAGCAATCGGAGTAGGAGAGTGCGCAGGTGTTATGATTGATTTAGTTGCAACACTCATTGTAGAAGCTGATGAAAAGTTGGCGCTTGCTGAAGAAAGCATTAATAATGCCAAATGGTCGGATGGAATTTACCAGGCTTATGCATCTTTCATTCATGCTTCAAAAGCATTATTGCTGAATCATTCCGTGCAGTGCAATACTCAAACAGGCATATTAAAAGACTTCGATATTCACTTTACTGAAAAAGGTTTGTATAATGATGTTGCGAGTTTCAAAGAAATGGTTTTGCAGATCAACCAAAATGAACCTTCAGAAAAATTCGCACTTTCTTATTTGGAAGAAGCAAAAGCGTTTAACACTTATGCGCACGCTTTCAGGGAACAGTTGGTGAATAATTAAGTTAGTTTTAAGAGGTGACACCTTTTCGAAAAAGTGTCACCTCTTAAAACTTAAGCTCTCGACAACTGCTTTCCAGCCTTTGCCACAGGTTCAAAATAATTTTCTTTACTCTTGCTGTTTCCAGTCCATTTAAATTGCTGATGCAAGGCAGCAACTTTTCCGATTATGAGTAGTGTAGGGGAGACATAACTGCTTTTGCCGAATTTTTCCGCATAGTCATATACGTTACATTCGTAAACATTTTGCAAAGGCGTTGTTGCTTGTTCGATTACAGCAATATGTTTATCGTTTCCGATTTTACTTTCAATCAATTTTTGAATCAACAGATCAGTTGTATCGGACGACATATAAAAAACCAACGTATCATCAGTTGCTGCAAGGTCTTTCCACACTTCGTCTTTGATCACATCCATTTTATAATAAGTAAGAAAACGGACTGCGGTTGCATGGTCTCTTGCTGTTAATGGAATGCCTGCATAAGCCGCAGCGCCAAGTGCAGCCGTTACTCCAGGAACAATTTCATATTCGATCTGATTGGCGACAAGCACCTGCAATTCGTCCAGCACATTGGAGAAAATGGAAACGTCGCCACCTTTCAAACGCACAACCAATTTCCCCTGCAATGCATAATCAACGATTAGTTCATTAATTGTTGATTGCGGTGTAGAAGCGCCTTTACGGCATTGTTTTCCTACATGAAGAACCTGAGCTTCCTTATTTACAAATTCATCCAGTATCACAGAGCTTACTAACCTGTCTGTGATTACCACATCCGCTTTTTGTAAATAGCGCATAACCTTCAGCGTTAGTAATTCCGGGTCACCTGGGCCAGCTCCTGCAAGGATTACTTTGCCTTTATGTTGTTCGATTCTTTTCATTTAGTCTACTTGTTCAATAGGTTAATTAATCAAAAAAATTTATTGTATCATACAAGCGCCGACAGTAACATTGCTTGTTTCATCGATCAGTATCGCTCCGCCATTTGCACGCAATTCTTTATACGAATCAAATGGTAATGGCGATGCAGTTTTGATCGTTGCTTTTACTATGTCATTTAATCCTGCCTGCTTTGCTTCAAAGTTTTTATCAAGCGTATTTACATCTAATTTGTATTCGATCTCTTTCACCACACTTTTTACAGTGCGGCTGTTGATCTGCAATAAATATTTATTTCCACGCACCAATGGCTTGTTATCCATCCAGCATAACAACACCTGTAACTCCTGTGCAACAACAGGTTTGTTTTCATTCTTCACGATCACATCGCCGCGGCTGATATCAATATCATTCTCCAATTGTATGATCACACTTTGCTGCGCAAACGCTTCATCGATTTCTTTGCCGCCAATTTCAATGCTTTTTATTTTGCTTGTCAATCCTGAAGGCAACACTGTTATATCATCTCCTTTTTTATAAATGCCACTGATGATTTTTCCGGCATATCCGCGATAGTCGTGCAGATCTTCTGTTTGCGGGCGGATCACATATTGCACAGGCAAACGCGCATGCGAAACATTCACATCATTTTCCAATTGCACATTCTCTAAAAATTCAAGCAGTGTATTTCCTTCATACCAATTCAGGTTCTGAGTTTTTTCAACAATATTATCTCCTTTCAATGCACTAATTGGTAAATACGTAACATCTTTCAAACCCAGTGTTTTCGCAGTCTCTGCATAATCGATCACGATATTATTAAACACATCTTGCGAGTAATCCACTAAATCCATTTTGTTGATTGCAACCACCACATGTGGAATATTCAATAACGATGCAATGATCGAATGCCTGCGCGTTTGTTCCACTACACCATGCCGCGCATCAATCAAAATAATGATCAGGCTCGAATTCGATGCGCCTGTTACCATATTGCGTGTATATTGAATATGCCCTGGTGCATCCGCAATAATAAATTTGCGTTTCTGCGTTGAAAAATATTTATACGCAACATCGATCGTAATTCCCTGTTCACGTTCTGCACGCAAACCATCAGTAAGCAACGCCAAATCGATTTCGCCATCTTCTCTATTGCGGCTTTGTCGTTCAAGCGCTTCAAGCTGATCGATCAGAATACTTTTGCTATCATACAGCAAACGCCCGATCAGCGTGCTTTTGCCGTCATCCACACTTCCTGCAGTTATGAAACGTAATAAATCCATTGCATGTACGATTTACGAAGTACGATATACTATTTCCGCGGATCGTACTTCATTATTAATTTTTAATTATTAATTGTTTTCTTTTTTGTTAACCAACATTTGTTCTCTCTTCAACATACTCCCGCCGCGGCGGGCTCTTGTACTTTTGATATTCTATTCGGCTTCAGTTTCGCAATCGGCAACAACATTTATTTTTCTCCGGCATGAATGCCGGAGCTAGTCGAAATCTCCATGATAATTTGTCTTTATCCATTCGCACGTTTACACATTCTCAAATCTGCGCATCATTTCCTCAAAATCCCATTAATCCCAAAAATCCTGGTTCAGACGAGATTAAAAGTATCCATTCTTCTTTCTATCCTCCATCGCTGCTTCAGAAACTTTATCATCAATTCTTGTTTCGCCGCGTTCGCTTGTTTTTGTTGCTGTGATCTCTTTAATAATATCATCAATCGTTGATGCTGACGATTCAACAGCAGCAGTACAAGTCATATCACCAACAGTTCTGTAGCGAACATTCTTTTTGACAACCACATCTGTATCATCTAAGCGAATAAAAGACGATACAGCTACAAGCTGGCTTTCATGTCCTATCACTTCACGTTCATGCGAAAAATAAATCGAAGGCAGTTCAATATTTTCTCTTCTTATATAATTCCAGACATCTAACTCTGTCCAGTTGCTGATTGGGAACGCACGCACATTTTCTCCCTTATGAATTTTACCATTGTAAATATTCCATAATTCAGGTCTTTGTAATTTTGGATCCCATTGACCAAACTCATCACGTACAGAAAAAATTCTTTCTTTCGCTCTTGCTTTTTCTTCATCACGCCTTCCACCACCTATACAACTATCAAATTGAAATTCTTCAATCGTATCTAATAATGTAAAAGTTTGCAACTGATTTCTGCTTGCAAATTTTCCCTTAGGCTCTGTTAATTTTTTTTCTTTAATAGTATCTTCTACTTTTCTTACAATTAATTTCTCACCGATTTCATTAGCAATTTTGTCGCGAAATTCAAGCGCTTCTGGAAAATTATGTCCTGTATCAATGTGTACTAATGGAAATGGAAATTTTCCGGGACGAAATGCTTTCAATGCCAAATGCACTAACGTTATGGAATCCTTGCCACCACTGAAAAGCAGCGCAGGTCTCTCAAATTGTCCTGCCACTTCACGAAGAATATGAATTGCTTCAGATTCTAACTGGTCGAGATAATCTTGTTTGTAATTGCTCATGCTCTTTTTTTGGATACCAGATACGAGATTCGAGATAGCATCCCGAATCTCGTATCTGGTATCATGGTTATGATCCTTTCAAAATCTCAGCGTTTGCCGAATGTTCATGCAACCCACATTCTTTTTTGCCCGCATCTTCCCACCACCATCTTCCTGCACGAAAATCTTCTCCGGTTTTAATGGCTCTTGTGCAAGGCGCACAACCGATGCTCACAAAACCGCGGTCGTGCAAGTTGTTATAAGGAACATCGTGTTCATTGATATATTCACGCACTTCTTCAGTAGTCCACGAAAGCAGCGGATTAAATTTTATGATCTTGTTTCCTTCATCCCATTCAACTACCTGCAAATTTTTTCTTTCCGGAGAATGTTCAGCTCGCAAGCCTGTTACCCAAATCTTATTTCCTGCCAATGCACGTTTCAATGGTTCTACTTTTCGTATGAAACAACATTGTTTCCTGTTATCAACCGATTCATAAAATGAATTAGGTCCTTTGTCATTAATAAAATCTTCCAGTGATGACGCGTTAGGATAATAAGCTTTTATTCTTGTAGCGTATTTTTCATTTGTTGTGCTCCAGACTGAATAGGTTTCCGCGAATAATCTTCCTGTATCCAATGTGAAAATGGAGATGGGGAGATTATTTGATAAAATGGCATGAGCAATGACCTGGTCTTCGATGCTGAAACTGGTAGAAAACGTGACTGTCCCGCAAAATTCTTTGGAAAAAAACTCTAAAGCCTCAGCGACGTTTAGTCTACTTATTTGGTAGGTTATTTGAGATATTTTTTCAGTGATCAAATCGCTCATTTTTAAAACATGTTAATGGAAATAATTTAGAATGGAAAGCAGCGCATCAACAACAGGAATTATTAATGCAACAACAGAAACAAGTACATTTAAAATTAGAAAACTGGCTCATATTTTAAGTCTACCAATATTATGGACAAAAGTACTTCATGAGGGGGAATTAAAAAAATTAATCCGCTATTAATCCAGCTAAAGTATAATAGCCAATCATTTATATAATTATCTAACTAATCATTAATTTCACCCGCTTATTTAAATACTATTCAAGCCCTAAAGCATGTCCGTTGAAAAAAATATAAAAACAACTGTCTGGAGAAATATATTCCGGCTCATTCTTCCTTATAAGAACAAGTTTCTTTTAGTGGTTTTATTAAGCTTGTTGAGCACCGGCGCAACGTTGGTTGAGCCATTGATTTACCGCGAGGCTATCAATGATGTCGCAGGATTATTCGTGAAACAGGCAAAAGAAGATGTGAGGAAAGAAATAGGCATTGAAGAAGATGAGGAAGGTTTATTGCCTTCAAATGCTCAAGAAGACACAAGTGTGGCAGAAAAAGACACCACAAAAAAAGTTGAAAAGAAAAAAGCTTTATCTAAAAATAAAAATGCGAAAGGGAAAAAGCTGCATGAAAAAAAGCCGAAGCAGCCTCATACGCAAACACATGTTGCATCCAGAACTCCTGAAGAGGCATTAGATACGCTTCTATGGGCTGTTACATTTTTGTTCTTAATAAATTTGGTCGGAACGATTATATGGCGCATTAGTGAGAACAATAACGTAAAGCTATCATGTCTCATTGAACAGCGTTTTATTCAAAACACATTTTCTCATGTGCTTGGCCTGCCGCTTGGTTTTTTCAGCAAGCGTTCCAGTGCCGCGATTGCAAAACAAATTGATCAGTCTGAAGAAGTGTCTGCAATCGTGAATGGTTTTGCGCAGCAAATCCTGCCAGAGATGATCAGCCTGATTGGGATTTTGATTATTATGTTCTGGCAAAATGTTCCGCTCACTGCAGTTGCGCTCATCATCATCCCTTTTTATTTGTTCATTGCGTGGCGTTCGGCCAACAAATTAGAATCTGGTCTTTCTGGTTACTATGAAAAATGGGAAGATGTTTCCACTAGAATACAAGATGCATTGATTGGAATTAAAACTGTAAAACTTTCCGGCGCCGAACAGCGAGAAACAAACCATCTTCAAAATATTTCTGATGAAGCTTATGCGGATTATGTGAAGCGCTCAAAGCTTTCCAACAAATATGTTTTTTGGGAAACGATGCTCACTCATCTGTCAACTGCGCTGGTGCTGGGTTATGGCGGTTATCTCACTTTGCAAAATAAACTAACGCCAGGCGACGTAGTGATGTTTGTTGCTTATCTTGACAGATTGTACAGCCCGATTGATTCACTTGCCAGTTTGTGGGTTTCATTGCAGCAAAATATCGCATCTATTGCTCGTGCTTTTAAATTGCTTGATAACGATGCAGAGGAAAAATTCGCTAAAAAACTTCAGATAAAAAACGGGAAGATTGAATTTACGGATGTGCATTTCAGTTACTCGCCCGAACGCGAAGTGCTGAAAGGAATTTCATTTGTGTGCGAGCCGGGGAAAGTGACCGCATTAGTTGGTACATCAGGCGCGGGCAAAACAACCACTGTTGATTTATTATTAAAATTATATGAGCCATCTGCCGGAAATATTTTTATTGATGGACAGGATATTTCTCAGTTAGACGCATCGTCTGTTCGCAAACAAATTGGTACAGTGGCAACGGATGGAATGGTTTTCAGCGGAACATTGGCTGATAATATCCGTTATAAACGACCTGAAGCAACTAATGATGAAGTGAAACATGCAGCCATCGCAGCAGGAATGGAAAAAACTTTAGAGCGTTTGCCGGAAGGATTGCAGACTGAAGTTGGAGAAAGCGGGATTGGGTTAAGTGTGGGCGAACGTCAGCGCATACAAATTGCACGTGTGCTTGTCGCGCAGCCGCGTATTTTAATTTTAGATGAAGCAACAGCCAATCTTGATTATGCAACAGAAACAGAAATTAAGAAAACAATTAATGAAATAAGAAAAGAAAATACTGTGATCATTATTGCGCACCGCTTCTCCATGGTGCGAGATGCAGATTATGTGGTGGTGCTTTCAGAAGGTGAGGTGATCGAAGAAGGCTCTCCGGAAGAATTGATAAAGCAGCAAGGCTGGTTCGCTGATTTTGCCAATGCAGCTGATGAATATGATGAGGAAGTGGAAGATGAAGAGTAGATTTATAGATGTGCGAATTTGCAAATGTGCGGATGAGCCAGATGCATTAAAAAAATATTTAAGTTCAGAGTCACTTAATAAACATTAATTTCCTGTTATCGAGTTTGCATTGTGAATGAATTGGCTTAATTTTAAATGTTCAATCCTATAATTTGCCCTCTTGCCTGAAAGACGATTGTTGCGGAACGATGCTTATGTGTAAACTAAAGTCTGGCCGAATCTAATGTTTTTAAAAAAATTAAGTAAAGCAAAACAGTTTCTTGTTATGGTTTGGGCATGCGCTTTTTCTATAGCCCTGCATGCTCAGGATAGTTATGTCGATAGTTTGGTGCAATGGGTAAACGATCACCCGAAAATTGATTCACAGCACATTCAAACACTGCACCGCATCAGTTACAGGCTTAGCGAAAAAGATGTAAAAAAATCTTTCGCTTATTATGAAAAAGTATCTTCTCTAAGTGACAGCATGCATTTTTTATATGGCAAATCGCTTGCGCAGATCAACCTCGGGATTCTTCTTTACAACTCCGGAAATTTTGATGCCAGCAACAATGCTTATTTCAAAGCGATTGATTTGGCTGATTCTTGTGGAGCGCTCAGGCTGAAAGCTGTTTCACTGAATAATATCGGCGAGAATTTTAAAATATTAAAAGACTTTGATAAATGCAGGCAATATGCTCAACATGCTATTGCCATCAACAAACCATTGAATGCGTTTCGTGGTGTTGCTATCAATTATGAGTTGTTGCATGAATGTGCGCTGAGTGAAAAATTATACAATGAGTCCAGAGATTTTCTGCTTGAAGGGATGCCTTACGCAGCAAAGACAGACGAGAATTATATATTATCTCAATATTATGTGGGATTTGGAAAACTGCAGGCTATTAATAACAAAATGGATTCTGCATTCGACTACTTCACCAAAGCAATGCATGCTGCCAAAGCACAAGGTGATTTGAGGAATGAATATCAGGCATATCTCGCAGAGGCAAAATATCTGAAGAATATCGGCGCAGATAAGAAAATAAAATTATTAGATACAGCATTAAGCATAGCCAGAAACACTTCCTTCCTTGAAGGAGTTTCAGATGCAGCTCATGAATTGTCGACTATTTATGATGAGAAAAAAAATAAAGATTCGTCTTTGTTTTTTTATCGCATTTATCGCTCGGCTGCCGATTCTTTATTTTCTGAAAGCAACAAGCGCAATGTGGTTATTAAAGAGGCCGCATGGATGATCAATAGAAAAGAAATTGAGAACAACGATTTAAAAGCACTTGCAAAATTGCAAAGCGAAGAGATTGCTATTAAAAATATTCTGTTGATTGTGTCTGTGCTTTCTTTCTTGTTTATCCTCATCATCATATTTTTTGTAAACCGCTCTGTTCAATTTAAAAAGAAGCGCGAAGAAGCTGCTTTCAAGCAAAGAGTTGCAGAAACACAAATGCAGGCATTAAAAGCTCAGATGAACCCTCATTTTGTTTTCAATAATTTCAACAGCATTGAAAATTTCTTGGTCAGGAATGATAAGCAGACTGCCGGAACTTACTTTAATAAGATGGGTTCTTTGGTAAATATCATGATGGACAACAGCAATAAAGAATATGTCCCTATTTCAAAAGATAAAACTGCTCTTGAATTGTATATTGAATTACAGCAGTTGCGTTATCAGAATAAATTTTCATACAATACAAGTTTTGAAAAAAAATTGCTAAGCGAGGAATTTTATGTGCCCCCGATGCTGATTCAGCCTTATGTGGAGAATGCGATTGTGAACAGCATTGCACCCAGCGATAAAAAAGAGCTGGAGCTTTCCATTAAAGCCAGATTAGATGGAGACTACATTGTTTATACAATCAGGGACAATGGCATTGGAAAAAAAAGAATGAATGGCACCATGCATGCAAATACTTCAGGTATTGATATTGCTGAAGAAAGGATCAGTATTCTTAATCAAAAGCAGCAGGCAAACGGGGAAGTTTCAGTGACTGATCTGTACGACAATTATGGCAAGCCTGATGGCACAAAAGTTGAAGTAAGAATTAAAATTTTGAATAGCTGATCAACGTTCAAAATCTCAGCTTTTCTTCTGCCATCTTGAAAAAATGGCCAGCGCATAATTCAATTGAATGGCAATCGTCATAAAAATGCTGAGATAATTATTGACCAAACAAAGCAATGCCGCGATTGCATATAATGTTTGGGCAATCATAATCCTGTTTCTTACCGCTTTGTCAACGTTCTGCTTTTCCGCTTCGTCTTTGAATTGCGCAAATCCATGCTTCATGGCATAAGCCCAGTGGATATATAATGCGAGCCCAAGCAAAAAAATATTTAACCAGTAAAGTGCGATCGCCATTTTGAAATGGATATGTTCGCTCAGGAAAGCTGTGGTGAAAGGGAGAATTGAAACAAATAATAAAAAGAAAAGCGAAAGCCAGTTTAAATGCCGGTCGCTTTTTTCAATGTAAGTGAATTGAGCAGAATGTCCTGTCCAGAAAATGCCGAGTGTCATAAAGCTTAAAAAATAAGTAAGAAATTTTGGTGTAAGCTCGCAGAATGAATCGAATAATTGCTTTTCTGTTTTTATCGTTTCGCTCACCGGCACTTTAATGTCAAGGACTAATAAAGTGAGCGCAACAGCAAATATGCCATCAGCTATGGCTTCAATTCTTTGGGTTTTTTGTCCGGCAATCTGATTGTAAGCCCTTTCCGAAAAATTCATGGTAAGATAAAATTTAAGATGCCCTAAATTAAATAATCTTCTATTATTGAGTTTGATATTTGTGAAAAGATGTGCAGTCGTTATTCATAATTATCTTAACCTTTGTGCTATGAACGCTAAGCAACTTGCAGCTTCGAAAGCAGTTTCGTTTGTTGAAAGTGGGATGACAGTGGGTCTTGGTACAGGATCTACTGCTTATTGGGCTATTGAAATGATTGGAGAAAAGGTTCAGAAAAAAGAATTGCAGATAAAAGCGATCGCTACATCAAAGCGCTCGGAAGAGCAGGCAAAAAACCTCGGTATACCAATTCTTTCATTTGCACAGATTGACCAGATTGATATTACCATCGACGGCGCAGACGAAGCGGATAAAAACATGAACTTGATAAAAGGAGGCGGTGGTGCATTGCTTCGTGAAAAAATTGTGGCGTCGAATAGCAAGGAACTGATCATTATTGTTGACGAAACTAAATTGGTCAAACATCTCGGAAAATTTCCATTGCCCGTTGAAACAGTTATTTTCGGATGGGAAAAATCTTTTCAAAAACTCTATCTGCTGGATTGCCTGCCAAAGCTGAGGCTCGAATACAATAAGCCATTTGTAACTGACAACGGGAATTATATTATTGACTGTGCATTCAGCGAAATATTGAACCCTGCTGAATTGCACGAGAAAATAAATTCTATTGTGGGCGTTGTTGAAAATGGATTGTTTGTCAATATGGCTTCCAAAATAGTTGCCGGATTTGAGAATGGCGATATCAAAGTATTTCAAAAATAATTCCTGCGCTCAGTTTTTTGTTCATCTTGCCTATAATATATATCTTAACGGCATCAACTAACTGTTCCACAACTCTCACCTTATCCGCCTTTTTTGATTTATAGTTTAAAATGGTTTTGCAGCACTGAATCAGCGCTGCATGTTTTTATTATTTAGTCTGTAACAAATATGAATCAGCGAACAAAATATCTGCTCATTAAAATGCTCGTGTATGTGGTTGTTGGTTTCGGGATTGCATTCTTTTGGCATAAGTTTAAAAAGTGAGTGTGAATAGTCAATGCTTGGGAGTAGATGAAAATTGCTCGAACGGAGATCAAAAATAGAAGCACATGGCTTGCTGAGATGTAGAAACTAACTTAAAAATATGTTCACAACTGCATTTTTATTGCGCATGGCAAAGTTAGTTTCGGTTGCCGGTATTGCGTGTATGTCGCTGTTGGTTGTGCTGGGAAATATTACGGATTATTATTCAAATTATTTTTTTGTGGAGCACGTAATGAAAATGGATACCACTTTTCCGGGAAACCATCTTCAGTATAGAAATATTAATAACCCTTTTCTTTTTCATGCGGCATATATTCTTATTATCCTGATGGAAACGATGATGGCTTTTTGTTGCGTGAAAGGTTTTGTTCTTCTTCTAAAAAACCTGAAAAAAGATGCCGCAACATTTCATGCTTCAAAAAACTGGGCAATTGCAGGGATTGTGATCGGGATACTGATTTGGTTTATTGGTTTCGAAGTGATAGGGGGAGAATGGTTTGCCATGTGGCAAAGCGCATCATGGAACGGACTTGCAGCGGCGGAAAGAATCCTTGGCTTTCTTGTTCTGACACTGATATTGCTGCATTTCAAAGATGAATAAATCGGATAGTTAGTAGTAAATGGTGAGTAGTGAATTGAGAGAAGTCGGTGTTTATGAGAAATCTATAAATCATACATACCTAAATCAGAAATAATAAATGGAAGTACATCACCACCCGCATGTAGAAAAGAAAAATTTCAAAGAATATTTTTTAGAGTTCTTAATGATATTTCTTGCGGTAACGATGGGATTTATCGCGGAAAATATCAGAGAGCATTTTGTTGACAAATGGAAAGAAAAACATTATATCGAATCGTTGTATGAAGATTTAAAAAATGATACAGCAAGATTGAGTGTGCTGATAGATTATGACGACAAAAAAATAGCAGCACTAAGCAATATGTCAAATTGTTACGATACTGTTATGAAAAACGTCAAGGCAAGTTATTGCATGGCGGATATGGTAGATCAATCAAGGACTAACCGGAATTTCGATATCTCAGACAGAACACTTCGTCAACTTGCGAATGCCGGAGGTTTTCATGTGCTTGAACAAAGCGATGCAGACAGTATTATTGCATACGAAACGCTGTTCAGGAACTATCACAATTATGAATCAACTGCATTTCAGGAAGCGCAGGACAATGTCAGAAACACATTGAATCTGCTTGCAGATTTTCGGGCAAATAAAGAACTTCAAAGCTCCCCCTCGATAACCGGCGATACTGCAAAAGGTAAACTGGATATGCCTTTATTATTTTCAGACGACAAGGTATTGCTGAATAAATATTTCAATGAGTCATTGATTTATTTAAGGGTCCACAAAGGTCAAAGAGGTTTTTTAATCAGATTGAAAGCGAGAGCCGAAGGGCTTATCAAATATTATAAAGATAAACATCAACTGGACTGATATAATTGTAAATCACAAACTAAAAACTACAAACCCGAAACAGAAAATATGGAAGTGCATCATCATCCGCAATTGGAACATAAAGCAAAGCCCTGGAAAGAATATTTGTTGGAAGGATTAATGATTTTTGTGGCTGTCACGCTTGGTTTTTTTGCTGAGAACCTGCGAGAGAATATCAGTGATTCACATCGCGAAAATGAATTTGCGAAGGAACTGTATGCAGAACTGAAAGATGATTCTGTTGCGGCAGCCGTTAAATTGGCCAGCCGCCTGGAAAAAGAAAAAGAGATGGATTACCTGAGCAATTTTTTTAAAGACAGCTCATTGACTAATCTGCCCAAAAGAGTTTATCCTGCATATACGATCAGCTTTTATCTCATTAATAATTATTCTTTCGAGCCAAAAGATGGCATCCTCAGCCAGCTCAGAAATTCCGGATCGCTGCGCTATTTTAAAAGTGTTGAATTGCAAAAATTGCTCGGCGATATCAGTGTCAATATTAATAATCTTCGTTACAGGAATGAACAGGAGTATCAGTTTTTTGCCAGCCCCATCAAGCCATTCCTGCTTAAATATTATGACTGGAGCTGGCTCGACAAATTACGGACTAAAGATACTGTCGGAATTATTGTCGATGTGATCAAACGATACGCTCAGAGCAATCGTTTTTTGGAAGGCAAAATTTTGAACCTTTCTTCTTTTGATCGCGGAGAAGCGTCGAACATGATTTTATTTTACAAGCAAATGCTTGTTTCAACACGCAGCCTTCAATTGAGCAATTACATTATCACCAACCATAAAATTTTGCAGTTGCTGAGGGATGATTATTCTTTGGAGTAATGAAAGAGGTGGTGAGTGGTGAGTTGTGAATGGTCAATGGTGAATAGAAGAGACTGAAAATCGGGAAGTCTATAGTCTGAGACAATTCTTGCCTATGAAACAGCTAATATAAAATCGTCAGCATCGAATAAGGAACTGTAAACTGCCAACTCAAAACTGTAAACTAAATTATGGAAGTCCATCATCACCCACACGTAGAAAAGAAAAATTTCAAAGAATATTTTCTGGAATTTATCATGATATTCCTTGCAGTTACTATGGGCTTTATTGCTGAGAATATACGTGAATCGATCAGTGACGGTTCAAAAGAAAAAGAATATGTTGCCAGCATAAAAAAAGATCTGGCAGATGATACAACCGCTTTAAATATCTGGATACCTAATCTTTTTAAAAGGGTGAATGATTTCGATTCACTCATTTCACTTTTGCAGGTGCAGGGCACAAACCCATTTGGAAGCGACATGTATTATTACGCCAGGCTTTCTACAAGATCTCGCGTGTTTAGCGCCAACAACAACACTATAACCGAGCTTAAAAATTCAGGCAACTTCAGGCTTATCACTAATAAAAAAGTTATAGATCAACTAATCAATTTTCAAAAAGTAATAGATAGTTATATCAACCTCAGCAACATTGATAACAAGGAATCAGAAATGCTTTATCCTTTGCTCGGAAGTCTTTTCGATGCCTCCATATTCAACAAAATGATTAAGCCAGATGCTAAGGGAAATGTTTTTACTGTGGATTCAGTTACGGCAAACCTTGCATTGGAGAACCTTCTGAAACCTGCAGGCAATCCTCAACTTCGAAATCATAATGAAAATGATATTAACCAATTGATATTTTATCTCCATGAACGAAAGTCAAGTTTTGTTGGCGAGATACGGTTGCTTTCTTTTCAAAAACAAACTGCCGCTGAGCTTATTCAAACTATCAACAATGAATATCATATCAGAGAAGAATGAAGAACTAGAAATTTAAAAGTTATACTTTAAAATATGGAAGTACATCATCACCCGCACGTAGAAAAGAAAAATTTCAAAGAATATTTTTTGGAATTCTTAATGATATTTCTTGCTGTAACCATGGGATTTTTTGCGGAAAGCCTTCGCGAGCATATCAATGACGATAGCAAAGAGAAAGAATATATTCATTCATTGATTGCAGATCTTAAAAGCGATCAGCAGGTTATTGCCCAGCATATTTTGGAAGTGAAAGAGGGTATTTCAATGATGGATAGTTTAATTGCTATTTTAGATACGCCCGCATTGGTTGCCAATAATACTGGCAAGCTATATTATCTAGCAAGGCTTGCGCCCAGGTTAAAACCATTATCCACAAGTAGCAGAACTTTTGAGCAACTAAAAAACTCAGGTAATTTCAGGCTCATACAAAACATCAGCGTTTCCAATACGATTATGGAATATTACGAGAAATTTCCAATAGTGCATTTGCTGTCAACAATCAACGAATCTGAATTCACTGAATATAAAAAAATAGTCTCGAAGGTTTTCAATCCTGCAGTGATGGTAAGAATGGAAGATGTGACAACCGACGGTATAAAAAGAATTAGCAACAACCCTCCTTTGCGCACAAATGATTATGAATTATTTCAGGAGATGTCTGTGTATGCAGTGTATATGCACGGAACAAAAATAGGGACACTTACTGCTGATGAGGAAATAAGAAAGGCGGGAGCAGAACTGATTGAATATTTGCAAAAAGAATATCATTTAGAAAGTGAGTAGTGAGGTGAAAGGAAGTCCGCAAGTCGGAAAGTCAGAAAGAAATTTACGATGATAAAACAGTGTCGCTGAATCGGTGGATGCGAATGGAGAACCACAAACTATAAAACACCAAACTAAAAAATGGAAGTCCATCATCACCCACATGTAGAAAAGAAAAACTTCAAAGAATATTTTCTGGAGTTCCTGATGATATTCCTTGCAGTGACTCTTGGTTTTTTTGCCGAGAATTTACGGGAATATATTAATGATGAAGACCGGGTCAAGAATAATATAAAGTCTATGATCTCAGACCTAAAATCTGATTCTGCGATGTATAGCGAAGTAATAAAGCAAAATTTATATGCAGAAAGAATGATTGACACTTTGATAGATATGCTGAATGAACAAAGCTCACATACAGGCCATATTTATTTTCTTGCAAGAAACATTACTGCCATTATTGATAACCCAAGGCCAGATACAAGAACTTTTGATCAAATGAAAGCTGAAGGTTCATTCCATTTGATTAAAAATAAAAGCATACTGGATAGCATCACACGTTATTATCAGGCATCGAAATTTTTTGAAATGGGCAGCAATATTGAATTGCAAAAGTTATACGATGTTCATACAGCCAACAGTGAATTGTTCAATGGAGTAGTTTTAAAGAAAATTTTCAGTAACCAGTACATTAATTCAGAACAAAACGCATTGAAAGTGATTGAGCCGGGATATGACCCACCATTGATGAGCAAGGACCCGATTCTGATCAATAAAATAATTGTGCGTTACGGATACCTTGCGTCGGCACTAAAAGAAAATGACGGGGAAATTTCTGTAGAGACTGAACGTTACAAGCGTTTGATCAAATTGCTTGAGGATGAATACAATCTTTAATAAATAAAAAATGGAAGTCCACCACCACCCGCACGTAGAAAAGAAAAGTTTCAAAGAATATTTTCTGGAATTTTTAATGATATTTCTTGCAGTAACGATGGGTTTTTTTGCAGAAACAATCAGAGAAGGAATTTCAGAAGATTCTAAAGCAAAAGAATTGGCAGAAAGCCTTTACAAGGAAGTGTATGCTGATTCAATCAACATGCAGAATAAGTTAAGCATGCGATTGGAAAAAGAAGAACAAATGGGTTACTTCAGGAAATATATACTCGATAGCAACCTTATTGATCTGTCTGAAAAATTTTATCCGAGTTTTGCATGGACGGCAGTTCTGACAACCAGTATTATTTTTGAACCGAATGATGGGGAGCTAAATCAATTGCGGAACTCTGGAGCGCTTCGTTTTTTTAAAAGCACTTACCTTCAAAATTGCATAAGCCATATTAATGTTGCCATTTCAAATGTAAGGGATAGGAATGGGCAGGAGTATCGTTTTATTGAACAATTCGTAAGGCCTTTTGTGCTCAAATATTATGATTTTAAATGGATGGATAGTTATACAAAAAACGGAGAGCTTAGCCTTATAAAGGCGTTGTCTCAAGTTGATTTTCATTCTTCGGTCAAACCGGTTATAAAGAACATGCAGGATTTTAAAAGGGAGGATGCAGAGTCAATTGTTGCTTATTATTTACTAATCCTCCGTGCAACCAGACAGATACATTATCAGGCTTATACAGAAACGAACCATGAGTTGCTGGACGCATTGAGAAATGAATATGGTTTTAAAGTGAATGAAAAATGATCAATCTATAACTGACATATCAAACTCACATAATGGAAGTCCATCACCACCCGCACGTAGAAAAGAAAAGTTTCAAAGAATATTTTCTGGAATTTTTAATGATATTTCTTGCAGTAACAATGGGATTTTTTGCAGAGAATATCAGGGAGCATTTTGCAGATAAAGAAAAAGAACATGCTTACTTAGAATCATTTGTCAACGATTTAACGATCGATGAACAAAAACTGCCCCTACTGATTAAAGCAATAAATAAGCAACAAATATACGGGGCTGATACGGTTTCTGATTTGCTGAACCATGTTTCATTGAACAATCCTGCGAATGGCATTTATTATTTTTTGCAAAGGATGATCAGGCAGCAGGGGATTAAAATATTTGTTACAGACAGAACAATTGAACAAATTAAAAATGCCGGAGAAATGCGGCTGATCAGCAATAAACAGGTTTCCGACACCCTGATCGATTACTATAAGCAAATTGAATTTATCGCTTACCTGCAAAGCACATTGCTTGATATGAAAGCAAGATTGTGGGATGATATAAAGCCCATTTTAAAGGGGAATGATTTCAGAAAAATCTTTACTGAAACAGATGCCGTGATTAAAGCGAAAGAAGATCTCTATTTATTTTCTATAGATCCTGTTGCCATTAATAAAATATTGTTAGGTATTAACGGCGTGCGGGGGTTGAGTGTTTCGATCAGGGATATGATCGTGCAACAAGCAAAAGAAGCAGAGAATATAAAAAAGCTGATCAAAGAAAAATATGGCATAGGAGCGGAGCAGTAATATAAAACAAAAACTAATTTCGAATTAAAGACATCTAACATCATACATCAATCATCTTACATAATATGGAGGTTCATCATCACCCTGAATTACATCACAAATCAAAACCCTGGAAGGAATATTTTCTAGAATATATCATGATCGTGCTGGCTGTGACCACAGGTTTTTTTGCGGAAAGTTTTCGCGAGCATATCAGTGATAAATCGAAAGAAAAAGAATATCTCGTGTCTATGGTTACTGAGCTGAAATATGATACGTCTCAATACAATATTACGCTCAAAAAGATATTTTATCTGCGCCCTTTGTTAGACTCATTGTACAATAATATTCAGGATGCAGATAAGTTTGATTACATATTGATGGGCAAGTGGAATACTCCGATTAATGAAACACGGGTCGTTTATCTGCCAACCATGCCAACTATACAACAGCTAAAAAGTTCAGGCAACCTGAGGCTTATACAAAATAAAAAGATATTGACGAAAATAATGGAATATGAAAGCCTGATAGGAGGTGCTGTGAAAACAGAAGTGGAAAACATTAATGCTGCTACAGAAAAAATTTTTGCTTTTGAAGATGAAATATGCAATGAGGCCGAGTTTAATGAACGAACGAACACAAACATGCAAGACAGCGCCTCTCAATTCAATATGGAAAAGGGAGCCATTTACAATATGCACATCCTTATACGGGATCAGATAAAACTCAATCAGTTTGCCAACAGCTTTATCAATTATAAGTCCAGGAACTGGGGATATTATACACGCATTAACATGATAAAAGAGATGGCAACAGAATTAATAAAGCTCATTAATGATGAATATCATTTGGAGGCTAATAGCGATTAGAAAAATCAGTATAATATAAAATCTTAAATCAGAAATAAAAAATGGAAGTCCATCATCATCCACTGAAGTTCGGGCTTATTTATCCCACTTTCATCAGCCCAACCGAACGAACTATTCAGCAGCTTAAAAATGCAGGCGGTATGCGGCTGATAAGAAAAAAAGCCGCCGTTGACAGTATTATACAAAAAACTGACTGATCAGCAGTGTTGCTGGCATTGGTTTGCATTGCAGCATTACTAGTTCCGCTTCATTATCGGTTGGAAAATTGGGCAACAAAAAAATTAGTGGAGAAGAATAAACAAATAAGATTGGCTGTTGCCAAAAAAACAATTGAGCAATTAGAAAAAGGCGAATCAAAAAAAGTTGATTAATTTTCTATAACATTACAAACTAATGCCCCCAACCCGACAACTCGCTGCTATTATGTTCGCCGATATTATGGGCTTTACTGCCATGATGCAGGAAGATGAATCCCTTGCAATGCGGCTGCGCGAAAAATTAAAAACAAAAATTGAATCAGAGATTATTCTTCACAAAGGGAAAGTTATCAAATTCAGTGGCGATGGCGTGCTTTGCAGTTTCGACAGCGCAAGCGAATCTGTAAGGGCTGCTATTGCCGTTCAATTGAGCATGCAGGAAGATATCAAAGTTCCGCTTCGCATCGGCATTCATCAGGCCGATGTGATTTTTGAAGAAGCAGATGTGCATGGCGATGGCGTGAACATTGCTTCGAGGCTTGAATCGCTTGCCGTTCCGGGTAGCATTTTTATTTCAGCGAAAGTATATGACGATATCAAAAATCAAAAAGATATTCAGGCAACTTCCCTCGGAAAGTATGTATTGAAAAATGTAAAAGAGCCCGTTGAAATATTTGCTATCAGCAATGAAGGGCTTCAGGTGCCGCTTAAAAAAAAGCTCGAAGGAAAAGCTATAAAATATGTGGAGTATAGCAAGTCATCAAAAGGCTTGCTGATTAAATATACAAAGCTTGCGTTGGTTGTTTTGATATTAGGCATTGCAGCATTCTTCCTCATCAATCCATGGATGAAAAAACAAAATGCCCGGGCTGAATTAATTCCCGCTATACAAAAATTAGTGAATGATAATTTTCGCCCGCCCACTCAGGCTTTCGATTTAATCATGCAGGCAAAAAAATATATCCCTAATGATTCTGCATTGATTAAGTTGTTGCCGGTTGTTACAAAAGAAGTTTCGCTCGAAACAGAACCCGAAGGCGCAGAAGTTTTCTGGAAAGATTATAATAAGCCTGAATCGGAGTGGAGAAGCGCCGGTATAACCCCATTAAAAAATGTTCCTTTTCCGCGCAGTTATTTAAGATTGGAAATCAGAAAAAAAGGATATCAAACTATTGAATATGCTGCGCCGGGCCAATTTGCAGTGGTGAACCCTTATATCAATTTGCTAAAGCTCGACCCGATTGGCAGCTTGCCGGAAAACATGGTGAGGGTACCGAAAAGAAAAACAGGAATGAATATTATCGGTCTTGAAAAATATGGCCCGAAAGAAGTGGGTGAATTTTTGATTGACAAATATGAAGTGACAAATGCAAAGTTCAAATCTTTTATCGATGCAGGCGGATATACTAACAAAACATTTTGGAAATATCCGATTTATTCAAACGGCGGAGAAATTATTTCATTGGAATCTGCATTAGCTCTTTTCGTTGATAAAACCGGAAGGCCTGGCCCCGCAAATTGGGAAGCCGGCACTTACCCCGACGGTCAGGGAGATTTTCCGGTTACTGGCGTGTGTTGGTATGAGGCGGAGGCTTACGCAGCATTTGCAGGCAAACAATTGCCGACTGTTTTTCACTGGAGCGTTATCGCAGAAACATCGCGTACGGAATTTATAGTGCCGCTGAGCAATTTTAACGGCAAGGCATCAACGAAGGTCGGGTCTATGCCGGGGTATAACACTTTTGGAATTTATGATGTAGCCGGCAATGCACGCGAATGGTGCTATAATCAATCTGCTAATTTCAACCAGCGATATATTTTAGGCGGCGGATGGAACGATCCTTCTTATTCTTTTAATGATGGCTATACGCAAAATGCGATAGACAGAGGTCTCGCAAATGGTTTCCGTTGCATGAAAGAACTTCCGGGAGATACCAGCGCTGAACATTTTACCATTCCATTAATAACTGAGTTCAGAGATTATACTAAAGAGAAACCTGTTGATGATAAAACATTCGACATCATCCTCAGGCAGTATGCATATGACAAAACACCGTTGAATGCTCACGTTGATTCAATTATTCAAAACGAATCGTGGACATGCGAAAAAATTTCTTTTGATGCTGCATATAATAATGAACGAATGATTGCTTATTTGTATTTGCCTAAAACCGGCAAGCCTCCATTTCAGACTGTGCTTTTCTTTGGCGGTTCCGGAGATATTTTCTCAAAAAAATTTGATGTAACGAATGGCCTATGGGGAATTGATTTTTTGGTGAAAAGCGGAAGGGCTGTTGTTTGCCCGATTTATAAAGGCACAAACGAACGGCACGATGGCTTGAATTCTGATGAGCCTGATGAAAGTGTTTTATATAAAGACCATGTCATTATGTGGAGAAAAGATATCGGCAGAACGATTGATTATCTCGAAACGCGAAATGATATCGATGCAAAAAAAATCGGTTTTCTGGGCTGGAGCTGGGGCGGATTTCTCGGTGGCATTATGCCTGCTGTCGAAAAAAGGTTCAAAGCAGTGGTGCTGAATGTGGGTGGCATGGACATGGGCAAATCATTGCCTGAAGCCGATCAGATCAATTTTCTGCCGCGGGTAACTGAACCAATATTGATGTTGAATGGAGAGCATGATATGTTCTTCCCGGAAAAAACTTCGCAACA
>Ga0070734_10002034_pt1 | contig 26450 bp, 29 predicted proteins | sample Coa_R1_8_FD_66444 | JGI IMG/M metagenome (GOLD analysis project Ga0070734, IMG submission 66444) | Surface soil microbial communities from Centralia Pennsylvania, which are recovering from an underground coalmine fire - Coalmine... | ecosystem: Environmental > Terrestrial > Soil > Unclassified ... | reverse complement strand
TGTGAAAAAGCCGCTGTTAGGGCGTGAAGGGGCCAATATTACGCTAAAGATAGCGGATCGCGAGACATCCACTTCAGGCCCTTATGGCGAAGGACGCTACGTTTACCAAGCTGTGGCATCCATTCCCGAAATGAAATCACGTTATCCTGTGATCGGGAGCTGGGTAATCGATGGCGAATCAGCCGGCATGGGTATCCGCGAATCCACCAATTTGATTACAGATAACCTGAGCAGGTTTGTCCCGCATCGCTTCGAGTAATCTGGAAGCGGCAAAAGCCCATGCTATAATTTTCACTGTCTTGCCACAGGTGTGTGGCACCCCCCGCAATTCCACTAAAAGCGTGAGTTTGCCGGGAGGGTTCAGGAGGATCGCATAGATAAACGCTTTATTAAGATGAATGAGCGGATCCGCGCACGCGAAGTACGCGTGATTGGCGCGGACGGCGAACAGCTTGGCATCATGACGCCGCAGGATGCGACCCGCAAGGCCCGGGAACAGAGTCTTGATCTGGTAGAGATTTCCGCCACGGCGGTGCCGCCTGTGTGCCGCATCATGGACTATGGCAAGTTCCTCTACGAGCAGGAAAAGAAGGAACGGGCGGCAAAAAAGAACCAGAAACAGATCGTCCTGAAGGAAGTAAAGTTCAGCGTCAACGTGGATGAGCACGATTACGTCACCAAAAGAAACCATGTTTTGCGGTTTCTTGCCGAAGGTGACAAGGTAAAAGCCAGCCTGCGTTTCCGCGGACGCGAAATGGCCCACCAGAACCTGGGAAGAAAGGTCCTGGAGCGGCTGGTGACTGAAGTCGGCGACAAAGGGATTGTGGAATTCAGGCCGCGCATGGAAGGCAATACCGTGCATGTGATCCTGGCTCCTCCAAAACAGGTGCCTGGCGGCGCAAAAAAGCAGGACAAACCGCCGCAGCAGCCTTCAGCGCAAAGCGTACCAAGACCGTAAGGTCAGCAAATAGCCGCTAGCAATTGGCAATTAGCTTGTGCAGGACGGCAGCAACATTTGCAAGCCCTATAAGCAAAAGCCCTAGCCAGTGCGATCTTAATGCAGGCGCACATGCTTGTGCGACGAGACAAGGCTAATTGCTAACTGCTAATTGCTGAGAACGAGGCCACAAAGCGGCCGAGAGATTTTTATGCCTAAACTAAAAACCCACAAAGGCGCAGCTAAACGCTTTAAGAAGACCGCGACCGGCAAGATCAAGCGCGGTAAAGCGTTCAAGCGCCATATTCTTACCTCCAAAGACACCAAGCGCAAACGCCATCTCGATACCGACACACTGGTAAGTGCGGCCGATGCGCCAAAGGTCAAGAGGATGATCCCTTACTAGGGACAGAGTTCGGCCCGCCTGGTGAAAATCAGCGCTGAGGCCGGACCTGAAAAAACGAGCGCCGTTAAGATCGCGCTCAACGCGAGCGAACAGGGACCTAAAACCTTCCCTGCAGCCGCGATAACCGCCGGAAATCCGGCAACAAAAAAGGGAGCAACTCATGCCTCGCGTAAAACGTGGTACTAAACGCCGCCAGCGCCGCAAAAAGATACTTGAGCGCGCAAGTGGATATTTTTTAACAAAATCAAAACTCCATCGCGCCGCTAAACAAGCGGTGGAGCGCGGCCTCAAGTTCGCCTACTCCGGACGCAAGCAGAAGAAACGCCAATATCGCTCCATCTGGATCGTCCGCATTGGCGCGGCATCGCGCGCCCAGGGCATCAGCTATAACCAGTTCATCAGCGGCCTCAAGAAGGCCGGCGTGGAACTGGACCGCAAGATCCTGGCTGACATCGCGACGAATGACTCCGCGGGTTTTGTGGCGTTGTGCGAAACCGCCAAACGCGCCAACACCAAAGCGGCCTAGACAAAAAGCTTTAACCACAAAGGACACAAAGGTTCACGAAGGATTTGGAGCTTCAAAAGAGCTACATCTTCTTGTTCCTTCGTGTCCTTTGTGGTTTATGGTTTTTGGCTTTTGATTGCAGCTTCGTAGTCCGACGTGACCTTTGTGGTTAATTTTTTCTGCGGCCCAGAGTACAATCCCTGCCATGCTTTCCCGCAGATCATTTTTCAAGACCGCTGGACTTGGCGCCGCTGTGGCCGCCTCCGCAAGCCTTCCTACCGAACTTTTGAGCTGGGCCGAGCCTCAGCGCACGCCGCAGCCGGGTGGGCCCATCCTGCTTAACAGCAATGAGAATGCTTACGGGCCGTTTCCCAGCGTGCTGGCCATGAAGAACCCATTTCAGGACGCCAACCGTTACCCAGACCGCGGCTATGACAAGTTGATTGAGCGCATTGCAGCCATGCACAACGTAAAAACCGATCAAGTAACGTTGGGCTGCGGGTCGACCGAGATACTCAAAGTCGCTGCTAGTGCATTTACCGGCCCTGGTAAAAAGCTGGTGATGGCCTCGCCCACGTTTGAGGCGATTGAATTCTATGCCAAGGCCGCGAACGCCGAAGTGGTTAAGGTCCCATTGGCTGCCACGTATTCGCACCAGTTGGTGCAGATGGCGGAAGCCGTTGGGAAAAATGGCGGGTTGATTTACATCTGCAACCCCAACAATCCCACGGCCAGCGTAACGCCCCGGCGCAGCCTGGAAATCTTTATCCGCAACCTGCCGCCGGATACTTATGTATTGATGGATGAGGCCTATCACGACTTCGTTCCCGTGGCCGCCGACTATATCTCTTTCCTAGCGACTCCCATTGACCCCGACCGCGTCATTGTGGCGCGCACGTTCTCGAAGATTTACGGCATGGCCGGGCTCAGGCTGGGATATGCGGTCACTTCGGCCAAGAACAGCAAAGCCATGGCAGCCCACAAGCTTGAGGACAGCACCAACATCCTGGCCCTGCGCGCCGGCCTCACGTCACTTGAGCATGACGATGAACACAAGACAGCCGCAATGCGGAACGGCTTTGACCGCGACGAATTCCAGCGACAGGCAAAGTTGCGCAAGCTCCAGGTGATTCCTTCCTGGACAAATTTTGTGATGTTCAACACGCAGCGGCCCATCCGGACTGTGATTGATTATTTCAAGAACAACAATATCCGCATCGGGCGTCCCTTCCCGCCCATGGATACATACGCCCGCGTCTCCCTAGGCCAGCCGGCGGAAATGAAAGCCTTCTGGCAGGTCTGGGACAAGATGGCCGCAAACAAATAGCTGCAGCAGGTGAAACGCTGCGATCATGGGTCAAACGCGGCGCAATTTAATTATTCATGCGTTAAGCGGCGGCAGCCATGCCGGCGACTTTCTGTTTGAGTTTACCGAAATGCCGCGCCACAAAACGTATTGCCAGCGTGGTGCCAAGCGTAAACAGGAATCCAACGAAGACAGCCACGGGAACGTAATAAATGCCAAGGATTTCAGCTCCTGGAGGCGGCTCCGGGAAGCGCGCAATATTGAGGCCTTGCTCGCTGATGAACACGCCAATATTGTGCGGGAAAAAAGGCTTAAGCAGAGCGGTGATGTAGAAGCTGGCGCCCAGCGTGTAGCCCATCAGCGCCAGCACAAAGACGATATAGCCCTGAATGCCCGTAAGCGTCCAGCGGAAAAGAGTTCGCAGCATTCTCCAGGGAGAAATCCTCCATGCTGATCGGTTCAGGAGCAGCTCCAGCCGGTACTGCCGGGCAATTTCCTCTGGGGTGCCCATCGCTTTCAGCACTGTACGGCAATCGTCCTCAGTGGGAACGGTAATCTGCTCCAGCCGGTCAAACACATGCGCCCTTAACTCGCGCACAACTTCATCGCGTTTTGCCTGCGGCAGGTCTGAGAGCTGGTTCGCCAGCGCTGCAAAATAACTTTCGATCATTGGATTGGAAGTCATAGGATTCACGCACGTCCTTTCCCATTCAACACAGGTTTCAACAGGCTGTTTAAATTTGCGGCAAAGCTGTTCCAGAACTGCGCCATGGAGACGATTTTTTGCCGTCCCGCGGCGGTAAGCCAGTAATACTTTCGCGGATGGCCCGCGTCGGCCTCCACCCATTCCGATTGCAGCAGGCCATCTTCTTTCAGCCGCGCCAGAATGGGATAGACGGTTCCTTCGGCCAGCACCAGGTTGGAGTTCTGCTCAAGGCCTCGCAATATCTCCAGCCCATAAAGCCGTTGGTCCCAGAGACAGGCCAGGATCGCAAGTTCCAGGCAGCCTTTACGTAACTGCGCTTCCCACTTCTCGGTGGGTTCCGATTTCGGCTCTTTTCTTAGCAATGCCATGCCATATACCTTGCATTGCTATGTATATTGCACTGCTTTGCCAATGTCAAGCCGAATTTTGAGAGCTTTCCATGAATCCGGCTTTTTACAGCGTTGAAAACACAGAATGTTGGTCACGGACCACGTGCGTGACGGCGCGCACTGCGCGCATTTTATCCAATGGACACAATGGTTTTGTGGAAACTTTGGGAAAAACCAACCAGCGTGTGGAGTGCTGGAGCGGCTGCATTTTACGGGGAGGTAGTGATGGAAGTCTTAGTGGAGCATTTAGGCGACGTTCAGTTTGAAATCAAGGCCGGCCAGCACATAATTTACTCTGACCAGCCGGTTGAGAATGGCGGGCACGACGAAGGCATGACTCCGCCGGACTTGCTACTGGCGTCTCTGGGCTCTTGCGCGGGCTTTTACGCCGCCATGTACCTGCGCAAACACAAGCTAGCAACTGAGGGCACGGTAGTACGCGTTCACGCCGATAAACTGAAGAACCCCGCTCGCCTGGACAATTTCCGCATAGAGATCGATGTGCCAGTCGGCTTGTCGGAGCAGCACAAGGCCGGCGTGGAGGAGGCCGTGCATCATTGCCTGATTCACAATACCTTGCTGCATCCGCCGCAGATGTCCATTGAAGTGAAGAGCTCGGAATTTCTGGAGCACACCGCTTAGATTGACGGCGTTTCTGCGCAAATCGTGCTGGGAGACAACTTCCGGCGCTGTGACTCCATCTCTTTTAGTAACTTCCCAAGGGAGAGAAACCATGCCGCTACTCGACCAAGCCGCCAAATGGACCACCAACAAAATGCCCAAGGTAATTACGCCGAAAGCCCACGCCATAATCGACTACGCAATGGCGGCGTCATTCTTCGGCATGGCCGCTTTTTTCTGGCGGCGCAATAAGCGCGCGGCGGTAAGCGCGCTGGTTTGCGGCGCGGCTGAGACCATTACTGCTCTGTGCACGGATTATCCCGGCGGCGTGGTGAAAGAAATTTCTTATGAAACTCACGGCACCATCGACTTCGGCCTGAGCGGCATGGTGGCCAGCCTTCCTGACATGCTCCGCTTCGCCGACGAGCCTGAATCCCGCTTCTTCAGAATACAGGGCCTCGGCTTGGCCACTGTGACCGGCCTTACCGACTTCACCGGCAGCGGCGAAGGCAATCAGTTGGAAGAGTTGGATAGACGGTCGGCCTAAATAGCTTTCTTCTGAAATCCCGAGCGCAGCGAGGGAACCCTATCGCAACGAAGAGCCAGGATCGTAACGATCATCAGCTGTTGGCGTACCTGTCGATCAAACAGTCTTAACATCAATTTAAACGCGAACCCAAGCTCATTTATAGCCATAGGGATCCCTCGCTACGCTTCGGGATTTAGGAAAAAACGGCTGACGCTGAAGGCTAACTGCTGAGTGCTGTCTCTTTCTTTCTCCTTATCCACAACGCAGTGCGTTATACTCCGCAAAGAACATCATCCCCCGAGGTGTCGTTTACCTATGTCATTGAAACTTGCTCGCGAAATGGAAACTGAGACGGAAACAAGGACCTTCAACGACGATTTTCCCGCGCTGGAAGAAAAAATCTATAAAGCCATCGAGCTGTTGAAGTCGGCGCGTGAAGGCAAGGCCGCCGCGGAGCGCGATGCCGGTCGCCTGCGCGAGCAACTGGAAACCCGCGAAGAAGAGCTCGACGTGCTGCGCGGTGAGATGATCGCCCTGCGCAAAGAGCGCGAGGAAGTGCGCAGTCGCGTGGAAAAAATGCTCAAGCAGATTGATGCGCTGGTGACGGAAAGCTAATGCCCTTCGTCGCCCACAACATGACCACCACTCAGTTTGAATTGCATGGTTTTGAAGTGGTGCAAACACTGGGCATGGTGCGCGGAATCATTGTGCGTTCCCGTTCAATCTTCGGCACCATTGGCGCCAGTCTGCAGACATTGGTCGGTGGCAATATCACTTTGCTGACCAACCTTTGCGAGAAAACGCGCCAGGAAGCGCTGGACCTGATGCTGCAGCATGCTGGACAGCTTGGCGCCAATGCCGTGGTCGGCGTCCGCTACGACGCGACGGAGATCATGCAGGGCGTCACGGAAGTTCTGGCCTATGGCACAGCCGTCGTGGTCAAGCCAAAGGCCAGTTAGAGCCGCCAGCGCGGCGTATCGACAAAATAAAATACTTGACCCGGCATTAACTCGGACGATAATCAACCCAACAGAAGTTTTTTTGCGAAGGAGAATCAGCTTGGTGACTCAACCGACAGCAGCGCCGCCCGTCCGAGTGGAAATTTACGATCAGGTTTATAACCTCCGCGGCGTGGATGCGGAGTACATCATGAAGCTGGCGGAATTCGTTGACGGCAAGATGCGCACCGTGGGCGAGCAGACCAGCACCATCGATTCGCTGCGTCTGGCCGTACTGGCCGCGCTGAATATCGCCGACGAATACCACATCCTGAAAAAGAAATATGACCTGCTGGCGGGCGAGTTCAATCGCCGTGCCGGACAGTTGGCCGGAGCGCTGGACGAAGTATTGCAGGACGAACGCCGCGCCGGGTAAGGTTTCGACCCACACTTTCAAGGGGAGAGTTGTAGCATGCTATGTCTTCCCCATTGCCCCGGGCTAGTGTCGAAGAAAGCTTATAAACCTGCTCCACTTACGCTAGCAATAAATAACGGGCTCATTTATATGGCAGGTTCCGCTCTCGCTGATCTCGATGCGATATAGCCTGATTTCCGGAACCGAGTGCCCTTCCACCGGAGCCCAGAAAACCGGCAGGTTAACTAAGAAAATCCTGTTCACCTTTGTCGTTGTGATATTGAGAGCCCTTCGGTCCACTTTAAAAGAGTTCCACCATTTTTCGGCTAGCCGAAGCCCGTCCTCGTGCCCCGCGTCAAAGAAGTGCTTCGCAGCCTGAAGCTTTGCGCTCATTGTGCCGCCGAGCCACCATTCGGGGGACAAGCTGTAAGCGATTTCTGCGCACATCAATCCGCGAGATTCTGCCTCTCCTTCATTCCCTATTCTTTGCGTTGGGCCGTCCGCGACCATGCGGTTAAACTCCTGCTCCGGGGAGTCGAAGCCCCCGAGCTTATAGACGCGGGTCTCGTCTGGCGAAGTTGCAACGTACATTGTCGGTATGGCACTGTTAATGTGCGTAATGAGGGAGTCTCCAGAAACTTCAAACCGCTTGGCTTGCACTTGGAAAATGTGCGGAGCTAAAGCTACCGCTGCCGCGGACCATTTCACAACAAAGCGATCCTCCCATTGCTCCTCGCGCCGAAATCGAACCGCTCCAAATTGATGCCGTAGTTCCTCGGCTGTTTGGGCGAGCGGAGGTGCGATTTGCGTTGCCTTACAAGCCTCCGCGTGCAAATTGGGAACAGATAGGAATTCGACCGTGATCGAGAGCAAAGTAACCAGGATTATTGTTCTGTTCCTGCGATTTCGTTTCAATTTTATTTCCCTTGGTGATTAACTTTAACTCTGCACATCGCTTGCCATTAAGTTTCTTACTGTAGTCAGCGTCGTCATCTGTCCGCGCATTTTGCCTCAACGCTTAGTAAAACAATTCGCGACGTAAAAATTGAAAAAATGGCCATCCGGCCACTTGCCATCTACTCTGCTTTTCTTTAGCATCAGTCCTGATAACCGGCCTGCAACGCAGGTGAGAACGGTAACCGTTCATGAACCAACATTCAATGAACAGGGGGCCTGACTCGTATAATAACGGCTCGGTGTGCGAGGTTCCGCCAGTACGGAAATGCCTAAAGAGCCGCGGCGGGTTCCCACCGTCTTAGGACGGGTTCAGAACGGCCCGGTCGCACGGCCAAGTGGGTCGGTTTTCTTCCCTTTTGTCGCTCCGCTCCAAACCGCTATAGAGAAACGACCGCTTCAGATATTCCTGCTCCTGATGCTCGTCGCTTCGGCACGCAAGTCGGCCTCAGCGCGAAATTCCCGCATCGCTTCGCTCCAAACCGCTAGAAAGCATCGTCCCTTTTGAATTCTTTGCGCTTGTTGCAAGGCGGCTCGGCGCGCGGGTCGGCCTCGCCGCAGAATCCCGCATCTTGTCGCTTCGCTCCAAGAAGCCGTCAGCATTCAGCCCCCAGCCAAAGAGATTGAACCGCAAAGGGCGCGAAGGCCGCTAAGGCACGCCGTTGTGCCCGTATGGCCGCCAGGCGAATCGCCGAACTTACGAAATCGTCTTCCAGCTTGCGTCCGTTGCGGTAAACGGCTTTGGCTGAATGCCGATTGCTGACTGCTGAGTGCTTCCTTACAATCCTTCAGTGCCCGACTCCCCATTAATCCAGACGCTGACTGTGCCGCTCGAAGACAAAGGCCGCAGACTGGACCAATGGCTTGTCTCCCGACTCCCTGATGTAAGCCGCGTGCGTATTCAGCAGCTCATCGAACAAAAAAAAATCCTGATCAACGGAAAAACGCCTAAGCCTTCCATGAAGCTGCGCGGCGGAGAAGAAATCGTCATTTCCGGCCAAGTTGAACTGCCGCCGTTGAAGGCTTTTGCGGAAGACATTCCTCTTGACGTGGTTTATGAAGATGAAAATATCGCGGTAGTCAACAAGCCTGCGGGCATGAGCGTACATGCAGGTTCAGGCAAAGGCGAGGCCGGCAACCGCGGCACTATGGTCAACGCGTTGCTACATCGTTTCAACCAGCTCTCAGAGATCGGCGGAGAGTTGAGACCAGGGATCGTTCATCGTCTGGACAAAGAAACCAGCGGGCTGGTGCTGGTGGCCAAATCTGATCTAGCTCACCGAAAGCTGGCAGAGCAATTCGCGCGGCGCGAGGTCAAGAAGACATACATCGCTTTGGTGCACGGCTGGCCCAAAATGACAAAAGGGACCATTACCGCCGCCATCAGCCGGGATATGGTGCGGCGCGCGCGCATGACCACACGCCGTACCAGCGCAAGCAGACCGGGCCGTGAGGCCGTCACGCACTGGCAGGTAACTCAACAGATTGAGGGCGCTTACGGCAAATTTGCTCTGCTGGAAGTAAAGATCGAAACGGGACGGACGCACCAGATCCGGGTACATCTCTCGTCGATTGGGCATCCTGTTGTGGGCGACACTTTATATGGCGCGCCAGCGCGCGTACCCAGGCTACAGAGTTACGGAGGTACAGCGCCGGAGGTTGCATCCCTGAAAAGGAACTTTCTGCATGCTTTCGCGATACAATTCCGGCATCCAATAAGTGAGAGGCCGCTTTCGTTCCAGCAGCCGTTACCGGCTGAGCTAAGTGATTTTCTCCGGAGAATCGGGGATTGAGGATTGTTTGTTGAAGACTATAATGTGCGAGAGAAGCCCTGATATGCATCAAAAAAAGACCCTTGCGCTGATGTTCGCGTTCACTCTGGTTTGCTGCTCTGCATTGGCGCAAACCACGCCGCCAGCAGCCCAGTCCCCGGCGGCCGGGCAGGCCCCAGCAGCTACAGCAAATGCCGTGACGCCTGGATCAGCGACCGCAGCAGTGGACGATACGCTGCCCGTGCAGACATTCCACACCCGGTCCGATGAAGTGAACGTGATCTTTACGGTCACGGACAAGCACAACAAGTTCATCAAGGACCTGAAAGAAAGCCAGTTCAAATTCCTGGACAACAATAAGCCGCCCAAGCAGATCATGAACTTTTCCGCCGAGACGGACCTGCCGTTGCGCGTAGGCTTGTTGATTGACGCCAGCAATTCCATTCGCGACCGCTTCCTCTTTGAGCAGGATGCGGCGATTGAGTTTTTGCATCAGATCATTCGTCCCAAGACCGACAAGGCGTTTGTGCTGGCGTTTGACGAAGTCTGGGACCTGACGCAGGATTTCACCGGCGATCTGGACAAGTTAACCAAAGGCGTAAAAGTTATCCGTCCGGGCGGAGGCACCGCGCTTTGGGATGCCGTGTTTTATGCGTGCCGTGACAAGCTGATGAAGGAAAAAGAAACCGGTCCCGTTCGCAGGGCCATCATTCTTGTCTCAGACGGCGATGACAACCAGAGCCGTGTCCTTCGGCAGGAAGCCATTGAGATGGCGCAACGCGCCGGCGTGATCGTTTACACCATCAGCACTAACCTGAGCAATAACCCTGACGAAGGCGACCGCAGCTTGAAAATGCTGGCGGAAACTACCGGTGGCCAGGCCTTCTTCCCGTTTAAGCTTCAGGATGTGGCCAACGCGTTTCATGACATTCATGAAGAGCTGCGCAGCCAATATTCGGTGTTCTATAAGCCTGAAGGATTTGAGGCTAATGGGCAGTTCCGTGCCATACAGATCGCCGCGGAAAATAAGAAGTTCAGAGTCAGGGCGAAAAAGGGATACTACGTGCCTCGGCAGTAGTTTATGAATCGATGAAAGAGAGAGCCCGGCGCTGACCGGGCTTTTTCATTTGCGCCAACTTCTCAGCATTCTTGGGCTTGCAGAAGATGCGGGGCGATTGCAACTATAATGAGTAATCAACCGCATTTTTATGACTCTTAAAAAGCATTTCTTCCTATTGATCGCGATGTGGATCGCTTCGACTCTGGCCGCGGCGCAGCAATCCTCGCCCGCGCCTGCTCCGTCGCCAGCGACTGGCAGCCAGCAGCAACAAGACAATGCAAACGGCGATTCCAAGAATCAACAGATCCCCACGGTCCGTGTGCGGACAGATGAGGTCAACGTGGTTTTCACAGTCGTGGATAAGGACGGCAAGTTCGTGCGCGACCTGAAGCAGGACCAGTTCAGGGTCCTGGACAATAAACTCCCGCCCCGACAGATGATGAACTTTGCCGCGCAAACTGACTTGCCTTTGCACGTGGGCCTGCTGATTGACGCCAGCAATTCCATCCGCGACCGCTTCCAGTTTGAAAAGGACGCAGCTTCAGAATTTCTATACGAAATTGTCCGCCCCAAGGCTGACCGCGCTTTTGTGCTGGCTTTTGATGAAACCTGGGACGTAACGCAGGATTTTACCGGAGACATTGATAAGCTCCGCACCGGCGTAAAAGTCATCAAAGCCGGCGGAGGAACGGCGATGTGGGACTCAATCTATTTCGGCTGCCGCGACAAGCTGATGAAAGAGCCGTCCACTGGAGCGGTGCGCCGTGCGATTATTCTCATATCTGACGGCGAGGATAACCTGAGCCGCGTATATCGCGATGAAGCAATTGACATGGCCCAGCGCGCGGAGGTCATCGTCTATACGATCAGCACTTCCCTGGTGGAAAGACACACCAAAGGCGATGACGATCTAAGAAAGCTGGCCGATGCCACGGGAGGCCGCGCCTTTTTTCCTGTAAAGCTCGACGATGTGGTTGCGGCTTTTTCTGATATTCAGGAGGAATTGCGCAGCCAGTACATGATCTCTTACCGCCCGGACCAGTTTGTGGCCAATGGTCAGTTCCGGCCGATCCAGATCATGACAGACAGCAAGAAATATAAAGTCCGGGCGAAAAAAGGCTATTACGTCCCTAAGCAGTAAGTCAGGCGTTTAGATCCTTTCGGTTATCCGCGACGATCGCAAGAATCCACTGTAGCTTACCGGCTTGCTGCCGCGTCATTCGGGGGATAGTAACCTTTGCGCGCCTGGACCTTGTATCCGTCTTTGGATTTGACTTCAAGCCGGCGGAATTTACCGTCATTCACTGGATTGGTGGAGCTGAAGCCGAGCAGGTATTGGCTGCGCAGTTCAGCGGCAATTTCTGCAAACGCTTTGTCCAGCTTGTCCGGACGGCTCACCGTGATGATGCGACCGCCCGTTTGCTCCGTGAGTTTGCTCATGTCGCCGTAATTCGAAGGATACATAGGATCTGTGATCAGCAGCACGTAAGCCACGGTGTCCGCCCGTTGCGCGGCTTCAATTGAGTCTTTTAGCCTCAACTTGCTGCCCACGTCATCACCATCGGTAAGAATGATCATGGCTTTGCGCCCGACTTGCCGGCTCAAAACTTCGTCGGCGGCAAGGTAAACGGCGTCAAACAGCAGCGTGCCTTTATTGCTGCCGCTTGCCGTAGGCACAGGGCCGGGACTTCCCATGGGCGACATGCCTACAGTGTTGGTGTTAATGCGGGCTTTATTGAGTCCGCCACGGAGCAAATGCAGATCACCGGTCAGGTCCTGAAGAAGGTCAACGCTGATATCAAAGCTGATCACAAATGCCAGGTCTTTGCTGGTGAGCACTTTTTGCAGGAATCCGCTGGCCACCACCTTTTCTTCCGGCAATGTGCGTTCCATGCTCTTACTGCTGTCAATCAGCAGCCCCAGCGTGATCGGGAGATCGCTCTCCGCGGAAAAGTATTTGATTGTCTGGGGCTTGCCGTCTTCGAACAGGTCAAAGTGGTCCTTGCTGAGGTTTGGAATCAAGGCGCCGTGCTTATCTTTTACGTTAAACAAAACGTTGACCACGGTTACGTTCTTGCGGAACACCGGGATCTTGCCCTGGTCTTTGTCGGGAACTTGATCTTTATCTTGATTTTGAACCTGGTTCTTACCGGTATTTTGCTGCACGGCAGGAGGAGCAGCTTCCTGCTGAGCAAAAATCGACAGGGGAATAGAAGCGATCGCGAAGACGAGAAATAAAGTCCGCATAAAGGCCTTTGGGCACAGCCTTTCTAATGAAATGTGTTGTGATCTATTGTATTAGATGCAGCCGAGTTGCCTCAGAAAAGCCCCCGAAGCCTTACAATGGGGTTGAGAGACGTTCCTGCTGGAAAAGCCGCAACATTCCGGGCCTTAAAACGTTCTAAGTGGTAGGAGGAGCTGATGCTTAGGTTGACCCTTGGGAAGAGAGGGCTGATTTGTGCCCTGGCGGTGGCAAGTTTGCCTGTTCTGAGTCAACAGACCCTTCCCGATGGCCCGAAGCCAAAGGAGGCGCAGCAGTCTCCTCAGAATGTCCCAGATGCGCCCCAGCCCAAGGCCCAGCAACCGGGCCAATTCCCGGAAAATGCCCCGCCCGCGCCGATCAACACGCATCCTGATCAGCCGGAAGAAGCCACTCCGACCCCGACGCCCGCAGCACAACGGCAGCGTGGAGCAACTCAAGGCGACATTGTTACCGATGTTGGCAAATTTGGGACGATGAGCATTGCCGTCAATTTTGTCCAAATTCCAGTGCGCGTGAAAGATAGTGCCGGCAGACTGGTCGGCGGGCTCAATTCCAATGATTTCAAGGTGTATGAAGACGGCGTGGCGCAGCAGCTCAAGTTTTTTACCGCCGATGCGTTTCCACTTTCCGCCGCTGTGGTTGTAGCCACTGACCTGCCCGCCACAACAATGAAGAAGGTGAATGAAACGCTGCCGGCGCTCGTTGGCGCTTTCAGTGAGGTTGACGAAGTTGCGCTGTATCGCTATGGCCACACCGTGCAGCAGGTATCCGGCTTCTCCGGTGCGTCCAGTGTTTCCACCGCGACCGTCAATCGAATTAAGCGCCCCGGACGGGAAGGCGGCCCGCCCATGACAGGCGGACCTTTCGGCGGCGGGCCGACGATCAACGGCCATCCGGTGGGCGATCCCAACGCCAATGGCGGCAGGGCAGGCGACGTACAAACACCGCCGCGCGAATTCTATGTGCTGAACGACGCGATTCTAAGAGCCGCACAGGACCTGAGCAAACGCGATAAAACACGCCGACGAATTATCTTTGTGATCAGTGACGGGCGCGAGTTGGGCAGCACAGCGAGCTACGATGAGGTAAGGAGAATCCTCCTGGCCAACAATATCAGCGTTTACGGTGTAGGCGTGGATACAGCCGCAATCCCGATATACGACAAGGCCAACCGCGTTCGCGTGCCGGGCTTTGGCACCGGGAACATCCTTCCCCGTTATGTTTCTGATACCGCGGGCGACATGTTGGCTGAGTTTGATCGCCAGGGAATCGAGCAGGCATATGCCAGGATCGCGGACTCGGCCCGCAACCAGTACACGCTGGGATACACGACCCAGGCCACAAAATCCAGCGCTTTCCGTACTATTGACGTGCGGGTGCTGCGCCCCAATTTGAATGTCTTTGCCAAACAGGGTTATTATCCGTTGCCGCCGCAGTCACAACAGGCCCCAAAGCCATAGGTTACTTTTGGTTATTGCCGCCGGAGTTACAGGATTTGGTACTCCGGCAAAGGGCGTAGAATTAGGAGCGCCCCCTCTGCAAGTCCGTTATGATATAAAAAAGTCTTTCAGCTTCATGGCCGTTCGGGATCGCAAGCAGGGAGTTTGCGCCCGCCGAGTGCTAGGAGAGTCTTGAGCTTTATTAACTTTGCCGCACGGGAAATTAACTGCAAGATCGTCTATTACGGCGCCGGTTTGGGCGGTAAGACAACGAACCTGCAGCATATTTTCGATAAGACGGTCGATAAACAGAAGAGCAAGATGATCTCCCTGGCCACGGAAACGGACCGGACGCTCTTCTTTGACTTCCTCCCCCTTGATCTTGGGACTGTCCGCGGCTTCCGTACCCGATTCCACCTTTATACCGTCCCCGGCCAGGTTTTTTACGATGCCAGCCGAAAGCTGATCCTGCGCGGCGTGGATGGCGTGGTTTTTGTGGCCGATTCACAGGAAGAGCGCATGGACGCGAACATTGAAGCGCTGGAAAACCTGCAAGAGAACCTGAAAGAGCACGGTTACGACTTTAAGAAGATCCCTTACGTCCTGCAATTCAATAAGCGGGACCTGCCCAGCGCCATGGCCGTGGAAGAACTGAAACGCGAACTGGCCAAGAAAGATGAACCTACCTTTGAAGCTGTCGCCTTCCAGGGAAAAGGCGTTTTTGAAACGCTAAAAGAAGTGGCGCGGCTGGTGCTAATCGAGCTGAAGAAGGGCTGAAGGCGAGCAAATTAGCTCTGGCAATTAGCATATAGCCAAACCAGCGTCGCCGCAGATTTCCGCTGATAAACCCAGATAAAATTAGCCGCGAATCAACGCGAAGCATGCGAATCAAAATAGAGAAATGATTTGTATGTTCCGTTGTATTCGCGGTTTTTGGTTTTTAAATTACTCAATTACCAAACTACCCGATTACAAATCTCGTTTGATTCGATTTTCTTTGTCTCACCTCAAGCCAGAGAACATTTCGGCAAATTTCACGAAATTACGTACGACGGTAAATCCTCAAATGGGCTGCTGATAATAATTCTGAAAAGGCAGTGAGTATGGCAATTTTTGTTTCGATCGAGAATTCATAAAGCCGTGTTGAATGGGCCAGATTTGTTCTGTAGTCTTTTTTGATCCATGTTTTTTTTCGACAGTGGATTCCCAGCGTATTTGGAGAAGGAAGTCAGGGCGCAAAGGAGAAACCGATGTCGAACAACGAGAATAACCGGGTACTCACCCGCAGGGGTGCTCGCCAACTTTCCCAGGACGAAATTGAACAGACCTCCGGAGCGGCCGCCACGCTCCTTAGCGTGATTATGACCACTACGAGCAGCGGTTCATCAGACCAGAAGTTGGATTCATAGCTACAACACGCAGTTGAAAGGAGAAACTTATGTTGAACGACAATAACCGGGTACTCACCCGCAGGGGTGCCCGGTCACTCACTGAGAAAGAAATGGAACAGATCACGGCGGCGGCAAACACGCTTGCCAGCTGCCTTGGAACCGGCACAGCCAGCAATCCAGACGATATTCTGGACCAATAGCTGCAAATTAAACCAGAGCGCTGCAGAAGCGTAAAACCATGGAAGGCGCGGGCCATGGCCAGCGTCTTCCTTCTTTCTCTTGATCGTGAACAATTTCCTCATTGCGGATAGGCCATGAAGATCATCGTTCTGGGCGCACCCCAAAGATGACCCTGCGGCCTTTCCGCCCAGATTTGAAGAAGAACCCGAACCAACGGGAGAAAATTTATGTCGAGCAACAACAATAATCGGGTGATCACCCGGCAAGGCGCCCGTCTCCTGAACGGGAAAGAGCTGGAAAAGGTCGCGGGCGGAGACCATATCACGCTTCAGAGCGCGATCCTTACCGGCACGGGCAACGGCCAGGGTCATGACTTGCGCTCGGATACTTAGTCCCGCAGGTTATGAAAGATAGCTGAAAGTGGAAAGGAGAAATTCATGTCGAATGAAAACAATCGAGTGCTCACCCGTAGGGGCGCATGCCGACTGAGTGCGCAAGAAATCGCACAGGTCACAGGAGGAAAGGTTACGCCACTCACTCTAATGTTGACTGGCTCCCCAAGCGGTACGGATGAGAGCCCGGACCAGTAAAATGCCGCAATCGCTTGTAAAAAATGAAATACTTCCCTGAGACATAACCAGCGGAGTGCCGACGGCATGCTGGCGCTCCCAATCTTCTGTCCGGAACAATGGCAATGAAAATCATCGTGCTGGCGCACCCGAAAGATGACCATGCGGCTCCTGTTTGCTGGGCCCTGGAACAGGCGGGGTACCAGACTGCTTGCTGGAGCGGCGTTTCCCCAGCCGAGCAGGACCAGGCTTCCCTGTTGGTAGACGAACAGCCCTGCATCAGTCTGGGGCCACACCGGCTGGAAAGCGATGACGTTCTCTGGCTCCGCCAGCCGGACACGCCGGCAGATGTGTCGACCGGCGCAAGAACCGCCGCTTCACCCCATTCCTCTTTCTATGACGCGCTAATCTGCATGCTGGAAAATCTGCCGGTACGGTGCATCAACCGCTATTCAACCTCATGCCTGGTGCGGAACAAGGCGGTGCAGTTGCGCCTGGCCGCGGGGGCGGGATTGAAAGTCCCAGAGACGCTCATGGCGAATTCTCCAGCGGCGGTGCGGGAATTTTTCGGTCGCAATCCTCACCAAGCCATCTGCAAGGCCTTTGCTACGCACGTATGGCAGCAGCAAGGATCCAACGATGTGACGGTGACGGAGACTTTTTCCCTGAAGCGCGAAGAACTCCCCGCAGACGACGAGGTTTTCACTTATTCTCCTGCCATCTATCAAGAGAAGGTGCAGAAGCAATTCGATGTCCGCGCGGTACTGATGGGAGATCGCATCTGTTCGTTCGCCGTGCGCACCGCCGCCAATTCGCTCGATTGGCGCCATGACGCAGCCCTGAGAAAGGTTGCCGTGGAGGCCATCGCCACGCCTGCCGCCGTGGAGAGCGGCATACTCAGGTTCGCCGCCGCAGCCGGCGTCTGCACTGGCTCGCTGGACCTTGCCGTGGACCGCAATGGAGAATGGTGGTTTCTGGAGATCAATGAGCAGGGCCAATTCTTGTGGCTCGACGACTTTTGCCAGCAAGCCCAACTGCTCGAAAAATTTTGCGCATTTCTTACCGCGCCGCAAAGCTCCAAGCAGACGCTGGAGGAGAGACAGGGACTGTTTCCCTCAATCGCTGAATATCAGCGGTCCCACAAGCAAGACAAAGCACTGAACATCGCCACCGTCTCGACGGATGCACCGTTCAAGTCCGTGGAACCGTGATGGAGCAGTCAGCAATCAATAGTCAGCATTCAGCCAAACCCCATTCGCCGCAGATTTCGCTGATGAACGCAGATAAAAGAAAAATTAGCCGCGAATTTCGCGAATGAACACGAATCAAACAGAAATTGGTAATTGGGTAATTTGGTAATTGGGTAATTTGGAAACCGAAGCTGTGAAACAGTCAGCAATCAGCCATCAGCATTCAGCCAAAAAGGGTTAACCGCAACGGACGCAAAGAGCGCAAAGGAAATTCAGAAGATTGAATTTCCTTTCCCCTTTGCGTCCTTCGCGGCTTTGCGGTAATGAGGTTTTGCTGAGTGCTGAGTCCTACTTGTGATCCAGCAACGGAGCAATCCCGCCAAAGTCTCGCGGAGATTTGCCGCTGCCCCGTCCTGCCTTGGCTGCCAGTGGCGATCCGGGATTCAATTCTCCATATTTTTCCAGAAGAACTGGTACCAGTGCGCCTTCTGCTTCCTTGGTAAAGGTCATCTGCGTTTCTTTTCGATCGATGCGGATGAAGTCACCCAGCTTGATCTGGCCCGTGGCGACCAAATTAGCCAGTGGAAAGACAACATTCTTTTCAATCGCACGTTTCAGGTGCCGTGCGCCGTACTTGGGATCAGTGCCTTCCTGTAACAGGAAGCCCTTGACCGGAGCGGTGCAGGAAAACACGAACTGGCTATTGCCGGTGGCCTGCAGGATACGCTGCTGCACCATTCCCAGTTCAATTTCCAATATCTGCTCAAGATGTTCCGGCTTGAGGGTCTTGAAGACCACGACTTTATCTATGCGGTTCATGAACTCCGGCGAGAACTTGCGCCGGGCCGCATCTTGCGCCGTTCGAGTGATTTTGTCATCCAGAGCGGCGTCCATGTGGTTGGCGCGTTTGGTATTGCCAAAGCCGAGGCCGCCGGTCATGAGTTCGTCCATTTCGTGCGCGCCCAAATTTGAGGTCATCACGATCAGGCACTGGGAAAGATCCACGCGGCGGTTGTCGCCCAGCGTAAGCGTGGCTTTATCCAGGATGCCGAGCAGGAGTTGCCACAGGGCGTCACTGGCTTTTTCAATCTCGTCGAACAGCAGCAACGTAAGCTTGAGCTTTTCCGTATGCCACTGATTGAGCGCTTCCTGCGTGAGCAGCGGGTGCGTCTCGCGATGTCCCAGATAACCCGGCGGTGAGCCGATCAGCTTGGCGATTTCATGGCTGTGCTGGAATTCCGCGCAGTCAATCTTGATGATCGCCCGGGGATCGCCGAAGAGCGATTCCGCAACGGCTTCCACCACGCGCGTCTTGCCTGAGCCAGTGGGCCCAAGAAAGAGAAGGTTTCCCACAGGACGCCCAGGAGCGTTCAACCCCGCAAGAAACATCTGGTAAATTTCCACCACTTTTTCGACGGCCGGGTCTTGGCCGACGATTTTCCGCCGCAAGGCGGTTTCAAAGTCCTGCGCATCAGAGCTGCGCCGTGTGGGATCAAGTGCAGTATTAAAGCCGGTCCTCATAAATTCCCCGCCTCTTTTTGCCGAGGACTCCTCCCAATTTCGGAGGTGTAAATGTGAGATGGAGATGTAAGCTGCAGAGTTGTCATTACTAATCCGTCAACATTCCATCTACATGCATCAAAGTGTTAGATGCTGAGTGTGTGACAAAAGGCCAGACACTCACGCCATTTTGATCAGAGTACCCGGACGCATGGTAAGATGCCTGCAAGACCCCGGGAAAGAGCCTAAATGGTACCCAAAAAGTTTCGTTTCATCTCCTCTGCGGCCTTAGTTGTGTTAGGGCTGATCGTTGCGGTCGTCGCGTTCTCACGACACGGCCAGATTCAAGCTTCTGCTGCTGAAAAACCGGCTATCGCCGCGCTGAACCCCGCGCCAGCCGCCGCTACCCAACCACAAGAATTGCCTCCGGGAACAATCTCAGTAACGGCAAAAGCCGTAACCACGGCCCAGTTTCTGGCTCGCGGGCATCTGACAGAATCCTCTTACATGACAGTCGCAGAGTATATGGATGCCATCGCCAAGGCGAACGGCGGCAAGACCACATTCAAGAAGGGCGACACAATCCTGGTTCCGGGCATTGAGCCGCAGCCCATTGTGGAAAAAAGCCGTCCCTTCCCCAAAGAGACTGAGGTCCGCGCCATATATATGACGGGCGGAACCGCGGGCAGCGCCCATGGAATCGAATTGGTCCGCCACTGGAAGCAGGCGGGCGGGAATGCCGTGGTCTTCGATATTAAGGACAGTGACGGCAGCATTAACATCCCTTTTGATCATCCGCTGGCGAAAAAGGTCAAGAACCATCCGATCACCAATTTGCCCAAGTACGTGCGCTTCCTGCATTCGCTGGATATGCACGTGATTGCACGGCAGGCGCTGTTCCGGGATGACAATATCGCCCAGAACCATAGCGCGCTGGCGGTGCAGTCCAGAAGCCTGCATCAACCGTGGCGGGAAAACGGCAAGCTGGTTTGGTCAGACAGCTCTAATAAAGAAGTCCAGGATTACAACATCGCGCTGGCCAAGTATGTGGCCACGTCTGGCGTGGACGAAATCCAGTTTGACTATGTCCGCTTCCCTGCCGAAGGCAACCAGGCGGACGCGCAGTTTGCCTTTCAGAAAGACCCAAAACTGCACCGTGATGACGTGATCGCCAATTTTCTTGATCGCGCTTATGCGCAGTTGCACCCCATGGGCGTGCTGGTTTCGCTGGACGTGTTTGGCATCATGGCATGGCAGCGCCAGGTGGACCTGAGCCATACGGGCCAGGACATCACGAAAATGGCCAAGCACTGTGACGTGCTTTCACCCATGATTTACCCCTCGCACTTTTTTGGCATGGATGGCTACGCAGCCCCGGGCGACGCGCCTGAGCATTTCATCGGCGTTTCCATGGACCGGTTTGAAAAAGTCACGGCCGGCACCGGCGTAGTGTTGCGTCCATGGCTCCAAGCGTTCCACTGGCGCACCAAGACTTACTCGCCGGAATACATCCTGAAGCAGGTCAGTACGGCCCACGCGCACCACGGGGACGGATTCCTGTTTTGGAACGCCGCCAATGATTACTCCAAGCCTTTTGCCGCCATGCCTACAATGATGGCGAATCCGCAAACATATCTCTACACACCTGCGACGGCGGTGGCGCAGAGCACTCCGAATGCCGCAACCCCGGAAAAAGCGGGACAATCACAAGCTGCAACCGGTTCACGACAGTAGAATCGCTTCCCCGGCAAACATTTGTAATCCATGCGCTCCAGAATTCAGCGTATGTAATGTTAGCCGGGGAAATTTCCGTCAGATATAATGTGCTGTTCGCCTGAATTTTCTATCTAATTAGTGGTAAAGTGCGTTTGGCCGTTCTGAAGCCCGGGACGGGAGTCCGAATAGCGTTCAGGCAGCAGCACTCCAATCTGAAGGAGCCCCCTAATGGCGATTCAAGCGACGGAAAAGATCTGGCATAACGGGAAACTGATTCCCTGGAAGGATGCCCAGATTCACGTGATGGCCCACGTGGTGAACTACGGTTCATCCGTTTTTGAAGGTATTCGTTGCTACGCACCCGCAGGCAAGCCCGCCATCTTCCGGCTCCGCGACCACATGCAGAGGCTCATCGATTCGGCCAAGATCTACCGCATTGAGATCGATTACAACCTTGACCAGCTTTGCGCCGCCGCGCTGGAGATTGTTTCCGCCAATGGCGTGTGGCCCTGCTACCTGCGCCCGATCGTGATGCGCGGCTACGGCGAGGCAGGCGTCAATCCCTTTAACTCACCCACTGAGGTCTATATGACCAATTATCCGTGGGGCAAATATCTGGGTCATGGCAACGTGAGCGATGGCGTGGAGGCCTGCGTCTCTTCATGGTCGCGAATCGCGCCAAACACCATGCCCGCCATGTCCAAAGCCGGCGCCAATTACATGAATTCACAGCTCATCAAAATGGAAGCCATTGTAAACGGCTACGTGGAAGGCATCGCGCTGGACGTGAATGGCTATGTGAGCGAAGCATCAGGGGCAAACATTTTTATCGTCCGCAAAGGCAAACTGCTGACGCCGCCGCTGGGCAACTCCGTATTGCCCGGCATTACACGTGAAAGCATTGTTACCCTGGGCGACGATATTGGCCTGCCCGTGGTTGAGCAGATGATTCCCCGCGAAATGCTTTACCTGGCCGACGAAGTCTTCTTCTGCGGCACCGCTTCAGAAATTACTCCCATCCGTGCCATCGACAAGATCAACATCAATAATGGCATTACCGGACCTGTCACACTCGCATTACAGCGCGAATTTTTCGGCATCGTGAATGGTACGGCCCCTGACCGGCATAACTGGTTCACGCCGGTGCCTGTGCGTGACAGATCGAAGCAGCCTGTGGGTGTTTAAGTTCAATCCCCAGCGGAGCGGATCCCTACGTTCAATAGCCCGGAAAGAATTCAAGGGTAGCGTGAATCGCTACCCTTAAACTTTAATCCGCAAAATCAAAATTGTGATACACAAGTAATTTGTGGCTGTAGGGTTCCCTCGCTGCGCTCGGGATTACAAAAAGATCAAGCAGTCCTTGCCAACATTTCCAGTTCGCGAGGAAGCCAACCCTTCAACCGCTCCTGCAGCTTTTTCATTTCCGGCCCCAGTGAACGATCAAATGCGATTCCGGCACGGCCACTGGTATGTGACCAGACTACGTTGCCGCTGGCGTGCAGAGCGGACGAAGTTTCAGGCAACATCAGGTTCATGCTGATGGCGGCCCCCTGCGGCAAGGGCTCAGAGGCATTCAAGCAGAGGCCGGTCTGGCTTACGTTGAGCACATTCACCTGCTGCAGCGTGCGCTGCCAGCCGCGATGCGCCAGCGTTCCTGAAACTAATTTCACAGGCATGGTATGGCGGTAGGCAGCAATTCTGTTTTGCGCCATGTTTGTATAAGACGCTTTGAGGCTTCGAACCAGCATATCCACGCTGACCGGCTTGGAGATGCGGATCTGGATACGCTTGTGGCTGGCATGGTCGAGCCGGGCCATGGGCATCAAGCCGATGGACAAACCGCGCCACCGTGACGAAGCCTGAAGGACGCTTAGATCGGCGGCGCAGGGCATATCAAAGTCGCAGATGGCAAGATCAAGCCTGGTATGGCGCAGTATCCTTTCCGCTTCCAGAACGCTGGATGCGGCGAAAACACTGATGCCGAAGCTTTCCATGACTCTTCTGGCCATGCTGAGTGTTGGCTCGTCATGCAACAGCAGCAACGCCGAGAAGACATTCCATGGCGAGAAATGCCGGTTGCGGCTGGACGAGATATCACGCGGTAAGTTGCCTGAACTCATGAGAGATCCCGGAGCTTGCACTTCAAAACTTGAGAGGTCAATTGTGAAGCAGCGTAGGTTGTGGCGCCGTGAGCGGAATCACATATTCCGCTGAGCCGGTTCCGTTGCGGATAAGAGTCTCACGGAAGGTGTGGCCGGTTCCACCGATTTTTCACTTAAGACGCGTCAAAATTTGCACTAGAAGAGCGGGCGCTTCGCGGCATCGTGAAGCGCGGAGCATCCCTGAGCGTGCAGCGGCAAAGTGTGCAGCCTTTTGCTTACTGAAATGTGTTACATGCCGCGATGGTTCCCTGGTCCATGCCACGGCTAAACCATTGTGTGCGCTGGGCTGAGCTGCCATGCGTGAATGATTCCGGGCTCACCCTGCCTGTCGACATCTTTTGCAGACGGTCATCTCCCACGGCGGCTGCGGCGTTCATGGCACTTTCCGCGTCACCTTTTTCCAGCAGTTTGCGCTGGTCGGTGGAGTGCGCCCAAACTCCGGCCAGACAATCCGCCTGCAACTCCATTTTGACTGACAATGCGTTGCGTTCGTTGGGCTCGCTGCGCATCAGCGCGCTTACCTTCTGCTCAACTCCGATCAACTTCTGCACATGATGCCCCAATTCATGTGCAAGGACGTAAGCCTGAGCAAAGTCTCCGGGCGCGCCAAAGCGGCGTTTAAGCTCGTCATAAAAGCCAAGATCGATGTAAACCTTTTCGTCGACAGGGCAATAAAACGGGCCGGTGGCAGAGCGCGCCGATCCGCAGCCGGAATTGGTGGCGTCGCGAAAAAGCACCAGTTTAGCGTGGCGATATGGAATGCCCTGCTGCTGCAGGATTCCGGCCCATGTTTGCTGCGCGTCATCCAGCACAAACGACACGAACTTTACGGTTGGCTCTTCCTGGGCGTCACGGGCACGGTCAGGCTCGTGAATGGCCGAGCTTGCTCCACCCCCGCCACTCAACAGCGTGAAGAAATTCCTTTTGAAGACAAAGCTGAGAATCAGCAGGATGATCATGCCGCCGATGCCAATATGCATCCCGCCAAAACCGAAGCCGCCGCCACCGCCGCCATCGTCGCGCCGATCTTCAATGTCCCCGCTGGTGCCGCCTGGTGTCCACCGCATGTTTGTTGTCCCCTCGCGAAGTTAGATGCATTTGAATATAAAAGAAAAAAGGCGAGGGCACGATCGCCCTCGCCGTTACTAATTCTCTTGATGTGCTAGAAGGCAATCCGCAGGCCGAACTGCACCTGGCGTGGCACGTCCGCCTGCGAGAAGAACAGCGGATCACTAAGCTGACTGGCGCTGGTTGGCTTCATGCCCTTCAGTCCGGTGAACGGTCCGGTGATCAGGTTCAAGGGGCCTCTTGCGGTTTGCACAATGCCGGCTTTGGGGCCGGTGGTGGCGAAGGGGCTAAGATCAAAGACATCATTCACGTGATTGAAGTTTGTGCGATTCAGCAGGTTGGTGGCCTGCGCGATCAGATTCAAGTGTACGTTGTGCTCACGATTGACATAGATCGCTTTCTGGAAGTTCATGTCCCAGGTGTAAAACGGCGCGCCCCGGTTGTTATCACGCGATGACAAGAACGGTATGGCATAGTTGCTGTCGAGCGTTTGGAGGTTGACCTTGTTAGTGGTGTTTGGTATGCGTACGGAGAATGGCAGCCCGCTACGCAAGGTGATGATCGGTGAAATCGTAATGTCGCCAAGAATAGCGGAGAGCGCTCCCTGGCCCGGCTTAAACGGCGTTACATAAACCGCATTCGCGGTGAAGATGTGGGGAATATCAAAAACCGAGACCGCCCGATAGGTATTAAGCATATCCGGCCGGAACCAGTTCTGGAAGCTGGCGAAATCAATGGTGTCGTCAATAGTCTTGCTCCAGGTGTAATTCGCCTGGAACTGGAGACCATGAGTAAAGCGCTTTGTGAGCGATGCAGTGAGGCCGTGGTAAATCGAGCTGCCGTTGGAGGCATACGTGGTGTGCTGCTGGATCTGGCCGTTAATGGGTGCATACAACGGCCCGCCAGTCGCATCCGTACCAAACGGAAGTCGCGTATATCCGGTCTCTACAGGCATCTGGAGATGGACAGCATGGTACATGTTGTATCCCAGTTCCAGCGAGAAATCCTTGCCAAGCTGCTGGGCGATGCCCGTGCTGGCCTGGAAGCTATAAGGATTCGTGTAGTTGGGGGCCACACTGTATCCGACTGAAGCGCCCGGTGTGGTGGTGTTGATGCCTACAGCGGCAAAGTCTGCGGCAGTCAGGTGCCCGAATGGCAGCTTGCCGGTTGCCAGACCCAGTCCCCAGAGCTCAGCCACTCTTGGATCTGTGGGACTCAGAATCTGGAGAACTTCATTGATGTATCGGCCGCTGCCATCCAGCAAGGAACCATAGGAGGGAATCAGCACGTCAATCGGCGCATAATAAACGCCGGCCCCGCCGCGGATGATGGTCTTATGGCTGCCAAACGGATCCCAGGCGAAGCCCAATCTGGGCGAGGCGTAGAAGCTGGCACTCAGAGGTGAAGGTTCGCCATCGACATCGAAGCGCACGCCGGCGTTGATCGTCAGGCGGGACGACATCTTCCAGCTATCCTGAACGTAGCTGCCAAAATAGTGTCCCCAACCGTGCCAGATTGGGTTGTTGAAGCCAGCCACCACGTCAACAGGCAGGCCGAAGGCAAACGACTGTCCCGCGTTGAGGTTTGTGGTCTGTGGGCCAGTCGCAGGAAGGCCGTGGCCCAGGTTAAACGCTACCAAGTGCCCTTGCACAGCAGCAGGCGCAAGTGTGATCAGCGGAAGGAATCCATCCTTGAAGTCAAACTCATTGTTGAACCACAGATCGTCTTCGATTGTGTAATTCGCGGGGCGGTATGACGCCCCGAACTTCAACGTGTGCGCACCCTTGTTCCAGGTAATGTCATCTTCAAACTGGTAGCGCTGCTGATGGGCCTTGTACGGAATCAAGGCAGACTCGCCAAAGGTAGACGTCCCGCCCAGCCCAGGCGCTCCAAGATTGCCCAGGCTGAAGTTGATGCCATTATCAGCGTTCGGAAGCGCAGAAGAGCGGTTACGGGGCACAACCTGGACGAGTACCTGATTGAGCAAGTTGGGGTTAATCGTCCGTGTCCACGTACCCAGAATGCTGAAATCCCGAACGAAGAGACCGTTGCCGTCATGCGTAGAGTTAGTGATGCCGCCGATCGCCGAATGGAAGTTGTTATGAGCGTATCCCGCGCGCAAGGTGAAGGTATCACGGTCACTCTTGAGGTAATCAAAGCGCATGATTACGTTATGCAACCGGTCTGGCGCGTTGAAAACACCGTCGTCACGATGGAGGATGGTATTGAGCTGGGGATCGTTGGTTGGAGTGAGTCCAGGCGTGATTCCATTGGCAAAGCCTATCAGGAAGGGATCGCCGGAAGTCTTGAGGGCATTGACGTAGCACAGCTGATCGGGCGATCCGCTGGCGAACTGCGCGGCGCAATTTGTTCCCAGCCCAGGAGCGCTGATTCCCTGCGCTTCTGGCGAATTGAGGATGCTATTGAAAAACGG
>Ga0070734_10002033_pt1 | contig 26463 bp, 25 predicted proteins | sample Coa_R1_8_FD_66444 | JGI IMG/M metagenome (GOLD analysis project Ga0070734, IMG submission 66444) | Surface soil microbial communities from Centralia Pennsylvania, which are recovering from an underground coalmine fire - Coalmine... | ecosystem: Environmental > Terrestrial > Soil > Unclassified ... | reverse complement strand
TGGCGGTCAGCGCCGCCATCGTCCGCCACGGCAAGGTCCTGATCGTACGCCGTGCCCGACAGCCCGCAATGGGCCTCTACACGCTGCCGGGCGGCGGTGTCGAGGTCGGCGAGACGTTGCGCGAGGCGGTGATGCGCGAAGTCCGGGAAGAGACCGCGCTCACCGTCGAGCCGGTTGGGATCGTGGGCTATCGCGAGGCGATCGCGCGGGATCGCGACGGCCGGGTCGAGCGGCATTTCGTCATCCTGCCCTTCGCGGCGCGGTGGATCGCCGGCGAGCCGATGCTGAGCGATGAGCTTTCCGAGGCGATGTGGGTTGATCCGGCCGCAATCGCCGATCTCAACACCACCGCGGGCCTTGGCGAAATCGTCGCCAAGGCGATGGCGCTGGTGGCGAAGTCGTAGGGTGGGCAACGCGCCGACGTTGTGAGTCCCATCTTACGCGAACGCGCCGGCGCGTTGCCCACGCTGTCGGGTCGAGCCAATGGATGTGACGGCGTGGGCAAAATCGCTGGCGCCGCGCTCGCCTAACTCACCGCAGCGACGTCAGGCGATTTTGCCCGCCCTACAGGTAGCGGCCCGGCGATTACTTTGCGGCGGCCGGGAAGGCCGGCAGTTTGCCTACGTCGCGCGCGTCGTGCTGAATGATGACCGTCGCCTTGAGATTGGCGGCAATCTTCTTGAAGCGGTCCAGCGAGGAAAGTGTGTAGGCGTGGTCGGTGTTGAACGACGGAACGCCGTTGCTGTCATAGTTTTCCTGGAAGTGCGCGAGGTCGCCGCTGAGCAGCACGTATCCCTTTTCCCGCAACTTCACCAGCAGGCTGTGATGCCCCGGCGTATGGCCTGGTGTGTTGAGCATGACGACGGTGCCGTCGCCGAACACGTCCTGGTCGGCCGCAACCGGCTCCACCTTGGCGCCGCCGCTGATCCACGGCGTGAAGGTCGCGGGATTCACCAGCGGGCCCTTCTTGGCGGGGTCGGTCAGCACATCCCAGTCGCCTTTGCCGATCAAGAGCGTCGATTTCGGAAACGAGTCGACCTGGCCGACATGGTCGCCATGGTAGTGGCTGATGCCGACATACTTGACGTTTTCGGGCTTCACCCCCTGCTTGCCGAGCATTTCGACGATGCTCTCCTTCGGCGCCGTGGCTCCCGCACCCTTTCCGAAGCCCGTATCCCACACCATGTAGTCGTCGCCGTGCTTGATCAGGTAGCAGCTGAAAACGAGCTGAACCTTGAGGCCGTTGTAGGCGTAGGTATCGTTAAAGCGCAGGCCGACGTCCGTCGGCGGACCGCTGGTGCCGCATTCGAGGCGAGTCAGGGTTACCTCTGGTGCCGCCTGTGCCGAGGCCGAAAGGCTCACCAGTGCGTTTGCGCAGACGCCAAGCGCCAACAAGGATAGAATTCGTCGCATGATCTCCTCCCAACCGTCACAGCAACGGAGCCGAATTCGCATCGGCGAGGAATGTTGCTCCTTTGCGATAGCTCGGTCAATCGCGCTTGAACTTGCCTCATTGGCAGCGCATATCAGCAAATCATGACAGCACGTGTACTCGTTTTGACGCTGACGATCGTCGCGTCGGCCGCTGGAGCCGTTGGTCCGGCGGCCGCTGCGGAGGTCGCGACGCCGTTCGACCCGGGCCTTGCGCGGCTTTCGGAAATCCTCGGCAGCCTGCATTATCTGCGCGGCATCTGTGGTGCCAACGAAGGCAACAAATGGCGTAACGAGATGCAGGCGCTGCTCGACGCCGAAGCACCGTCCGGCCAGCGGCGTTCCCAATTCATCGCCAATTTCAATCGGGGTTACCGGGCTTATCAGCAAACCTATCGCACCTGCACGCCTGCCGCTGACTTGGCGGTCCGCCGTTATCTAGAAGAGGGCTCCAAGATCGCCCGCGAGGTCACGGCCCGCTACAGCAACTAGAGCGTCGCACTATATTGAAGCATTGCCTTGTCCAGGCCGGGCTTGTCCCGGCCATCCACGCCTGCACCCTCTCTATCCTCCCCCCATGCGGGGGACGTAGAGAGGGGGCAAGAGCGAAGAAAACAGGTGGATGTCCGCGACAAGCGACGACACGCGCGGGCATAACCGTGAGGGACCGCATCCGAAGGTATGACAATACGAAAGTTGCTGGCGCGTTAACCTTTCCTAAAGGTTTCTAAAGCTCGGCCTTTAACGCCGCCATCCGCATGCTAGTTTGTTGCCGGCGACGGGGATGCGGCCGTGGGCCGCAGAGGGCGTGACGAATCATGAAATCAGCACAGGTGGCGCGTGGTTCGTTGCCGGATCACGAGCAGAAGCAGGTTGCACTTGATTTGCTTCAAGAGGCCTGGGTCGAGGCCCGCTTCCATGGCGTCGATGGCGATTGCATGGCGCAGATTTGCCTGTTCACGGCTTTCAGCGAGTTGGTTACGACTTATGGCGAAGATGCCGCCGCCCGCTATGCGGAGGGCTTACCGAAGCGCATTGCCAATGGCGAATTTTCCGTCCACCTCGCCTGGCAGTAGGGCGGGTTCACTTCAATTGTCTGTTCGGTGATTCCCTCCAGGCAATGGCGCGGCTTTGTTTGCGCGCCCGGTTGCGACCCGCCGCCCCATGCTTTCGAACGTTACCGCGCACCACAATGACGGCGCTCTTGTGGGAGGCGTGTTGGCGCCTTACGTTCGCTGCCACTTATGGGCAAGACCATGAAAGCAGCGCTGCTTCCGGACCGCGGCGTCGTCAAGGTCGTGGGTGACGACGCACGGGGGTTTCTTAATGGCCTGTTGACCACCGATATCGGCCAGGTGACGCCTGACAATGCGTGTTTTGCGGCGCTGCTGACGCCGCAGGGCAAGATCATTGTCGATATGATCGTTGCTGAGGCGCCGGCTCGGGACGGCGGCGGTTTCTTCCTCGATGCGCCGAAAGCACTCGCGAAATCCTGCGTCGACCGCCTCAATTTCTATAGGCTGCGCGCCAAGGTCATCGTTGAGGATTTGTCCGACGTGCTGGGCGTCATGGCGGTCTGGGCGGGGAACGCCGCGACGGAGTACGGATTGTGCTACCGCGATCCGCGCCTGCCGGCACTCGGCCATCGCGTCATGCTGCCGCCTCATCTTGTCGAGGAAGCTGCGGCCGATATTGGCGCCGCCCTCGTGCCGGAAGCCGAATTCGAGGCCCACCGTATTGGGCTCGGGATACCGCGCGGCGGGCTTGATTTCGCCTACGGCGATGCATTCCCGCATGAGGCCGATATGGATCAGCTTCATGGCGTTGATTTCCACAAGGGCTGCTTCGTGGGTCAGGAGGTGGTGTCGCGCATGGAGCATCGCGGCAATGTGCGCACCCGCATCGTGCCGGCTGCCTATGACGGCTTTGCGCCCGATGCAGGCGCGGCCGTGACGGCGGCCGAGAAGCAGGTCGGCACGTTCGGGTCGTCGGCGCAAGGGCGGGCGCTCGCATTGCTGCGTCTCGACCGCGCCGAGGACGCCATGGCGGCGGGTCATGCTCTCGTGGCGGGTGCCGTTACGCTGCGGCTGGTCAAGCCCGATTGGGCGCGTTTTGCGTTCCCGGGGGAGCGCAAGGCCGGGTGAGGCTTTTGGTCTTCTCCCCTTCCCTCATGCGCGTGGCATCATGTCTTCGAACCGCGCGGTGCCCGTCCTTGTGAACGTCACAACTCGCGAGTTCGGCACCCGCTTCGCCCAGCCGCGATCGTAGATGTAATTGAGCAGCGCGGCGCCGAGCGCGCCCGCTAGATGGTGCCGTCGCTCGCTCCAGTCGAGGCATGCACGGCACAATGGGCGCCGACCGTTCGCGGCAGCATCGAGATCGATGCCCAAAGTCGAAAAGAACCGCTCGCCCGCCTTCGTCAATCGCAGCCCACTGCCAGTCCCGGCGATCATGCCGGCCGCCCGCAGTCGCTCGTACATGCGCACCGCGGCGTCACCAGCGAGATGATCATAGCAGACCCGGGCGCGACGCAGTTCCGGGTCGCGCGGGCCCGTGCGCACCCGCAAGTGCCCGGTTCGCGCCGCAACCCCCATCAGCCCTTCGAGCACGCCGGCAATGTCGGCGCCGGACAGGCGGAAATAGCGATGGCGGCCTTGCTTTTCGATGCTGACGAGACCGCCATCCTGGAGCTTGCCGAGGTGCCCGCTTGCAGTTGAGAGCACGACGCCCGCCTCGTGGGCGAGCTCGGTTGCGGTGAGCGCCTGGCCGTGCATGAGCGCGGTCAACATGTTGGCGCGCGCCGGGTCGCCGAGCAGCGCCGCGATGATCGCGATGTTGGGTCCGTCCTTCATAGTTCGATATTAGCCGAAGTATATCGGCAGCACAAGCTGCTAGGAGTCATCGTGCGAAAAGCGCGGAGACAGCGATGCGATCGGCCATGGGCGCCACGGCAGCCGCCAGGAATGTGCGCGAATATGTTCTGCTGCTCGTGCTGGCGATCCTGTGGGGCGCGTCCTACACTTTCATCAGGCTTGGCGTTGCCACTATCCCGCCAGTGACGCTGATCGCGGCGCGGACCCTGATCGGCGGCGCATTGCTGTTCGCGATGCTGCGCGCACGCCACAAAGTGATGCCACGCGACACGGCGACGTGGCAGCGGTTCGCGTTCCAGGCGCTGCTCAACAGCGTGATCCCGTTCACGTTGATCGCGTGGGCCGAGAAGACCGTTGGGGCCGGCCTCACCACCATCCTGTGCTCGACCGCGCCCATCTTCACGTTTGTCATCACCTTCGCGATCACCCGTCATGAGCCGGTGACGCTGAGCAAACTTTTCGGTGTCGCGACTGGAGTTGCCGGAATTTGTCTGATTGTGGGCGTCGATGTGTTGAGCGGGATCGGCACGGCGCTGATTGCCGACCTCGCCCTCGTCGCCGCGGCGCTGTGCTTTGCCGGCGCCGCAATCTTCGGGCGCGGCTTCAGCACGCTCGACCCGATGGCTCCGGCAGCAGGATCGATGCTGTGTGGAAGCCTGTTGCTCGTTCCGATCAGTCTCATCATGGAACGGCCATGGACGATCGCCGCTTCGACGATGTCGGTGATGGCCCTGATCGGTCTCTCGGTGTTCTCGACCGCATTCGCATTCGCGCTGTATTTCCGCCTGCTGCGAACGCTCGGGTCAGTCGGAGTCATGGCGCAGGCCTATCTCCGCGTTCCTGTCGGCGTCGCGATCGGGGTCATATTCCTGGGCGAAAGTCTTGCCCCCAGCGCATTCATCGGCCTGGCCTGCGTGATTGCGGGCGTTGCTGCCATGCTGATGCCGCCGCGGGTGTAGGATGGCGCGGCACCTGCTCGTCTCTGCAGTATTTGCTAGCACCTTTAGAGATATCTATAACGAAGTCTATGTCAGCGCTCCTGCATCCCGACGGCCTCCATCGCTGCCCATGGCCCAACTTGGACCCGCTCTACGTGGCGTATCACGATGACGAGTGGGGTGTGCCGGAGCGGGATGATCGCGCTCTGTTCGAGAAGCTCTTACTCGACGGATTCCAGGCAGGGCTGTCGTGGATCACGATCCTGCGCAAGCGCGACAACTTTCGCCGCGCCTTCGATGGGTTCGATCCGGACGCGATCGCTCGCTATGATAAGCGCAAGGTGGCGGCATTGATGAACGACGCCGGCATTGTCCGCAACCGCGCCAAGATCGAAGGCGCAATCCTGTCGGCCCGCGGCTATCTCGAGATCATGGAGAAGGGCCCCGGCTTTTCCGCGTTGCTGTGGGGTTTCGTCGGTGGCGAGCCGCAGGTCAACCATCGACGCCGCATAGCCGACATTCCGGCCGAAACACCGGTCTCCCGCGTGATCTCCAAGGAGCTTGCAGGACGCGGCTTTAAATTTGTCGGGCCCACCATCGTCTACGCCTTCATGCAGGCGGTTGGAATGGTGAACGACCACTTGGTGACATGCTATTGCCACCCGGAGCACGCGCCCTCAAAACCAGGGCCGAAATAGTAGCCCGGATGGAGCGCAGCGGCATCCGGGATCGCGGTCGCCGAATCTCAGGGCCTTCCCGGAGCTCGCTGCGCTCAATCCCTGCTACGCGGCATGTGCGACGCAGCGAAAAGGGTCCGAAAATACGCGCTGGGCATCACGTCCACCGTGCTTTAATTTGCCATTAATCAATCGTTTCACGAGCCGGAGGAACACCCATGTTGGCGAAATTGCTCCCCCGAATTGGCGCCTCGCTGACTATTCTGGCGCTCGCATCCGCTGCGGCCGTTGCCAAGGTCACTATTGCGATCGGTGGGGCCGGGTGCCTGTGTTACCTTCCGACCGTGTTGGCCGAGCAACTCGGCGAATACAAGAAGGCCGGTGTCGATATCGAGCTGGTCAATTTCAAGGGCGGCTCCCAGGCGCTCACCGCCGTGATCGGCGGCAGCGCCGACGTGGTGTCGGGCTATTATGATCACTGCGTCAACCTTGCCGCCAAGAACCAGAACCTACAGGCCTTCGTGGTCTACGATCGCTATCCGGGGCTGGTGCTTGGCGTATCGCCGCGGCACACCAACGAGATCAACTCCGTCAAGGATCTCGCCGGCAAGAAAGTCGGGGTCAGTGCGCCGGGCTCCTCGACAGACTTCTTCTTGAAATACCTGCTTACCAAGAATGGCGCGGCTGCCGACTCTGCTGCGGTCATCGGCATCGGGCTTGACGCGACCGCGGTTGCCGCCATGGAGCAAGGAACTGTCGATGCTGCCGTGATGCTTGACCCGACCCCGACATTGCTGAAGGCTAAGTTTTCGTCGCTCAAGATCTTAAGCGACACCCGCACCCAGGCCGACACGCTTTCGGTATTCGGCGGCGAATATCCGGGCGGCGCCCTCTACACGCGCGGCGACTGGATCGCCAAGCACGAGAAGGAAACCCAGGCGCTCACGGATGCGATCCTTGGAACGTTAAAGTGGATTCACTCCCATACGCCCGAGGAGATCATGGCGAAAATGCCAGAAGATCTGGTCGGGCCTGACAAGGCGCTTTATCTCGCGGCGTTGAAAAACACGATCCCGATGTATTCGAGCACTGGCCGGATGGACCCGAAGGGCGCCGAGGCAGTGCTCAATGTGTTCAGCCAGTCATCGCCGGAGGTCGCCAAGGCGAAAATCGATTTGACCAAGACTTATACCAACAAGTTTGTCGAGCAGGCGGCACAGAAGCTGGGAATGCGGTAGAGCGCGTACCCGGATGGAGCGCAGCGAATCCGGGAATAGCATCCCCGCATTACGCTGCGCTTCATGAGGCCTACATATTCATGAGGCCTACATAAGCCTCGACATGAACCTCATCTCCATCCAGTCCCACGTTGCTTACGGGCACGTGGGCAATTCCGCCGCCGTGTTCGCGCTGCAGCGCCTCGGCTGCGAGGTCTGGCCGGTCCACACCGTGCAGTTCTCGAATCACACGGGTCACCGCTCCTGGAAAGGCGAAGTGTTTCCCGCCGCCACGATCAGCGAAATCATCGACGGCATGGCGGAGCTTGGGGTGCTGAGCGCGTGTGACGGCGTGCTGTCGGGCTACATCGGCGCGGTCGAGACCGGGGAGGCGATTGTGGCGGCGGTCGCCAGAGTCAAGGCCGCGAACCCCAACGCAAGCTACTGCTGTGATCCGGTCATCGGCAATCGATCCCGCGGCGAGTTCGTGCGACCCGGTATTGCGGAATTCATGCGTGTACGCGCCATACCGGCGGCCCAGGTCGTCACGCCCAACCACTTCGAACTTGACCGGCTCGCGGGGCGCGAAACCCGGAGCCTTACCGCCGTCCTGCGCGCGGTCGACGACATTCACGCCCGCGGCCCTCGCGCCGTGCTGGTCACGTCAGTGCGCTCTGATGAAACGCCTGACGACAGCCTCGACGTTATTGCATCAGATTCGAGTGGACGGTATCTCGTCCGCACGCCGCTGCTGGCGACACCCGCGAATGGAGCCGGTGATCTCATCGCGGCAGTGTTCTTCTTCCACTACCTCGGCAGCGGCTCGGCCGCGAATGCTTTGGCCGACGCGACATCGTCGCTTTTCGGACTTTTGCGGCGAACCCGTGAGGCGGGCGCCTCCGAAATGGTGCTGATCGCTGCGCAGGACGAGCTCGTGACGCCATCCAGAAAATTTACCCCGATCAAGATTGGCCTCTGACGGATCCGGCAGCTCATTTTGGCTTGCGCAGGCGGCGATACAGCATATCTGTTGGACCGGAATGGAGCGTCGGCTGATGATGCAGACGGATGCGCTGAACCTTGCGCGTTTCCAATTCGCCTTCACGTTGGCGTCTCACATCATTTTTCCGGCATTCTCCATCGGTCTCGCGAGCTATCTCGCGGTGCTGGAGGGCCTGTGGCTCGCAACCGCCCGCGACGTCTATCTGCAGGTCTACAAGTACTGGCTGAAAATCTTCGCTATCGTGTTCGGCATGGGTGTCGTGTCGGGCATCGTAATGAGCTATCAGTTCGGAACCAACTGGAGCGCCTATGCGGACAAGACCGGTGCCGTGATCGGCCCGCTGATGGGCTATGAGGTCCTTACGGCCTTTTTTCTGGAGGCCGGCTTTCTCGGCATCATGCTGTTCGGTATGCGCCGGGTTGGGCGCGGACTGCATTTCTCCGCAACAGTGCTGGTCGCGATTGGGACGCTGTTGTCGGCCTTCTGGATCTTGAGCGCCAACAGTTGGATGCAGACGCCCGCCGGCCACACGCTTAACGACGCCGGCCAGTTCGTGCCTGACGACTGGTGGAAAGTGATCTTCAATCCGTCATTTCCATATCGGTTCGTCCACATGGTGCTGGCTGCGTATCTCACCACCGCCTTCGCGGTCGGGGCGGTTGGCGCGTGGCACCTGCTGCATGCGCCGGAGAATGCGCCGGCCCGCGTCATGTTCTCAATGGCACTGTGGATGGCGGCCCTTGTGGCGCCGGTCCAGCTCATTGCCGGCGATCAACATGGTCTCAACACGCTTGAGCATCAGCCGGCAAAGATTGCCGCGTTGGAAGGGCATTTCGAATCCCAGGCTGGTGCCCCACTCATTTTGTTCGGCGTGCCCGATCCGGCGAATGCCGAAATGAGATATGCAGTCGCGGTTCCGCACCTCGGAAGTCTCATCCTCACGCATTCCTGGAATGGCGAGGTGAAGGGACTTACAGCGTGGCCGGCGGCCGATTGGCCCAACGTGGCGATCCCGTTCTTCTGCTTCCGCATCATGGTCGGGCTGGGCTTGCTCATGATCGGGCTCGGCTTGTGGAGCCTGTGGCACCGCTGGCGCGGCACGCTGTTGTCGGCGCGCGGACTAAAGTGGGCGGCGGTACTGATGGGCCCGGCCGGCTTTGTGGCGCTGCTCGCCGGCTGGTTCGTGACCGAGGTGGGACGTCAGCCTTTCACTGTTTACGGGCTTTTGCGCACAGCCGACTCGGTTTCGCCGCTCGCGACGCCGGCGGTTGCGAGCTCGGTTGCGTCATTCGTTATCGTGTATCTCGCTGTGTTCGGTGCCGGCATTTTCTATTTGCTGCGCCTGATGGGCACACGGCCGCAGGTCGATGAAGCCGAGCCGGAGGCCGGTATTCCGACGCGCAGCGCCGGCATCACGCCCGCGCCCGCCCTCGCGGCGACGCCGACCACCACTTCGCGCTAGCGCGGGCCGCCATGGGCATCGACCTTCCGATTATTTGGGCCGGCATTATCGCCTTCGCGGTCCTCGCCTACGTAATCGTCGATGGCTTCGATCTCGGCGTCGGCATTCTGTTTCCGTGGCTCAGGACGACGCACGACCGCGCCATTGCCATGAACTCGATCGCGCCGATCTGGGACGGCAACGAGACCTGGCTTGTGCTCGGGGGCGGCGGCCTCTTCGCGGCTTTTCCGCTCGCGTATGCGGTGCTGCTGCCGGCGCTTTATGCGCCGCTGATCGCCATGCTGCTGGGGCTGGTGTTTCGTGGCGTGGCCTTTGAGTTCCGCTGGCGAACCCGGCGCGGCCGATTCCTGTGGGATTGGGCTTTCGCAAGCGGCTCGACGGTCGCCGCGCTGTGCCAGGGCATTGCGCTTGGCACCATCGTGCAAGGTGTCAAGGTCAGCGGGCGGGCCTACGGCGGCGGCTGGTACGATTGGCTCACGCCCTTCAGCGTCATGACGGGCGTCGCGCTTGTCACTGGCTATGCGCTGCTCGGCGCGACCTGGCTCATACTGAAGACCACGGGTGATGTGCAGCAACGAGCCCACCACTTTGCCACTGTGAGCGGTGTCGGCACGGTGGCACTGATCGGTGTTGTGAGCCTGTGGACGCCGTTTCTCAACCCGGTGTTCATGAGCCGATGGTTCGCGTTTCCGGCGATCCTTTATACGCTGCCGGTTCCGCTCGCCGTGGCAGGCATGACGTTGCTGTTGTTCCAGGGCCTTCGCGCCGGCCCGGATGCACAGCCGTTCATCGCGGCGCTGGGGTTGTTCGTGTTGTCATATATCGGGCTCGGCATCAGTCTCTATCCCGAAATCGTGCCGCCGAGCATTAGCATCTGGCAGGCAGCGGCTCCGACCAAAAGCTTGAAGTTTCTCCTAATCGGCACGCTCATTCTGGTGCCGATCATTTTGGCTTACATGGCCCACGCCTATTGGGTATTCCGCGCCAAGGTCGATGTCACGAGCGGCTATCACGAATGAACGGATTTTCCGAACATAAATCCCGCCCCTGAGGCGCATTCCGGTCGTATTGAGCTATTTCCGAGTCTCTTCGATGAATCGGCGAACTTCTGCGCTGGCGCCATACCGGTCGAGATCGTCATGCCCGCCATCGGGAAAACGCACGAAACGCTTGGGCTCATGCGCGAGTGTGAATAGACGCTCCCCTAAGCCGATCGGGACCACCCAGTCCTGGGCGCCGTGCATGATCAGGAGCGGAGCCCGCACAGCGTCGATGCGTTGGTCGGACCGAAACTGATCATGCATCAGCCATCGGACCGGAACAAAGGGAAATATCCCGGCGGCAACGTCGGCCGTGGATGTAAACGGCGCCTCCAGAATTACTTTCGCGACTGGATGGCGACTGGCCAGCGCAACCGCCACGCCCGACCCGAGCGAATGCCCCCACAACACGACCGGGTTCGCCGGATAATGCGATGTCGCGAATTGATAGGCCGCCTCGGCGTCGTGCAGCAGGCCCTCTTCGGTCGGGCTTCCGGTCGAGCCCATGTAGCCGCGATAGGAGAGCGCAACGAGACCAATGCCGGCCGCCGTCAATTCTCTGTGCCGCCCGGCGCGTGAAGCAACGACTTCGCCATTGCCGTGGAAATAGATCACCACGGGTTTTTCGCCGCGCGGCGGGCAATGCCACACGATCATATGTTCGCCATCAGCGGTGTCGATGACAGCTTCCTGGGCCTCCGGCCACCCGGCGGCGGCCGGGGAAATATGGGCCGATCGCGGATGAAATAAAAATTGGCGCTGTTCCAGATACAGAAACGCCACCAATCCAAAGTAGCCGCCGCCGGTGAGCATCACCATCCATTTCAGCATGAGCATGCGAGCCTGCGTGACGCTAGAGTGCGGCGCACACCTCGTGCGAAATTACCCCGACCGACCGCTGGCGAAACTGGCGTTTGTAGGCGATGACGATCGTATCAATTTTGTCGCGCACCGACGCATCATCCGCTGTCACGATGATCACGAGTTTGCTTCGCTCGCGTCCCGGCCGGCTGCGTTCATTGTCCCGCCACTGACCGGCTGCGTCCAACACCGTAAAGCCGTCTGGGAAGCGCGGCGTGATTTCGCGAGCGAGGAAGCGCGACCAGGCGGCCTCGCCGACCCCGAGACGGCCGCCAATATTGCGCCCGAACATCAATTCGATTTGCTGCATGCGTTGCTGCGATGCGATACACCCCGCAGCCTCAGTGCCGCCAGATGCCGATCCCCACAAGCTGATCGCAATCAGGGCGCAAAGCACGAGACTGGTGCGCACCGCGTTGCTCGTCAGGCGAGTGCTTTTCCGATCTCCTCGGTCATTTTCTTGGCATCACCGAGCAGCATCATGGTGTTGTCGCGATAGAACAATGGATTGTCGATGCCGGCATAGCCGGAGGCGAGAGAGCGCTTGTTGAACATCACGGTGCCGGCTTTCCACACCTGCAATACTGGCATGCCGTAGATCGGGGATTTGGGGTCTTCCTCAGCCGCCGGGTTGGTCACGTCATTGGCGCCGATCACGTAGGCAACATCGGCCTGAGCGAATTCCGAGTTGATGTCCTCAAGCTCGAATACCTCATCATAAGGCACGTTCGCCTCGGCAAGGAGCACGTTCATGTGGCCCGGCATGCGGCCGGCGACGGGGTGAATCGCGTATTTGACTTCGACCCCTTCGGCCTTGAGCCGATCCGCCATCTCGCGTAACGCGTGCTGCGCCTGGGCGACCGCCATGCCGTAGCCCGGCACGATGATCACCTTGGCGGAATTCTTCAGAATGAAAGCGGCGTCCTCGGCAGAACCAACCTTGACGGGCTTCGCCTCGGTGCCGGCCGCCGGCCCTGCGACTTCGCCGCCGAAACCGCCGAGGATCACCGATATGAAGCTGCGGTTCATGCCCTTGCACATGATGTAGGACAGGATCGCACCCGACGAGCCGACCAGCGCTCCCGTGATGATCAAGGCTGAATTGCCAAGCGTGAAGCCGATTCCAGCGGCCGCCCACCCGGAATAGGAGTTGAGCATCGAGATCACGACCGGCATGTCGGCACCACCGATCGGGATGATGATGAGCACGCCGAGCGCCAGCGATATGGAGGTGATGGCCCAGAAATCGACCTGCTTCTGCGACACCACGAAACCGTAGATAAAGACCACCAGCGCCAGCGCCAGCACGACGTTAATGTAGTGGCGCATCGGGAGCATGATCGGTGCCCCGCTCATGCGCGCGGAGAGTTTCAGGAATGCGATCACCGAGCCCGTGAAGGTGATGGCTCCGATCGCAACGCCAAGCGACATTTCGATAAGGCTGGCCTGGTGGATGTCGCCGGGTGTGCCAATGTCAAAAGCGGCGGGTGCATAAAACGCCCCGGCCGCGACCAGCACTGCTGCCATACCGACCAGCGAATGAAACGCCGCCACAAGCTCTGGCATCGAGGTCATCGGCACCCGGCGCGCAATCACGGCGCCCGTGCCGCCACCAGCTGCGAGGCCGAGAACCACCAGGACGCCGGCTCCGAACCCGGCCGGCGGATGGGCCGCGAGCGTCGTCACGATCGCGATGACCATGCCGGCCATGCCGAACAAATTTCCGCGGCGGCTGCTTTCAGGGCTCGACAGCCCGCGCAGCGCCAGGATGAAGAGCACGCCGGCTAGGAGATAAAGCATTCCGGCCAAATCGGCATTCATGCTGGCATGCCTCTTGTCTCAAGCTTGTCGCTGCCCCGCTTGCAGGGGAGGGGATGGGCCATCATTTCTTTTTCTTCTGATACATCGCCAGCATGCGCTGGGTGACCAGAAACCCTCCGAATATGTTCACCGCCGCGAACACGAGCGCCACGAAGCCGAGGGCGCGTGCAACAATCGGTCCGCCCTCGTTGCCGATCAGCTGCACGCCCACTGCCAGCAGTGCGCCCACCACGATTACGGAAGAGATTGCGTTGGTGACTGACATCAGCGGCGTGTGCAACGCGGGCGTCACCGACCACACCACGTAATAGCCGACGAAAACCGCGAGCACGAATATGGAAAACCGGAACACAAACGGATCGATCGCGCCGCCCGTTGCGTTATGCGCCGCAACGGCCGCCGCGTCCACATAGGACTGAGCCGCATCGGCAGCCCGTTGCAACTGATCCGCGGCCGTGCGGGCGAGATCCGCGGCTTGTTGGGGAGTTAGCTCGGCCATTTCGATCTTTCTCAGGCTGCGGTTTTCGGCTGAAAATTCGGATGTACAACGGCGCCGTTGCGGGTGAGCGCCGTCGCCTTGACGATGTCGTCGTCCCAGTTGACGGCCAGCGTTCCGGTTTTCTTATCGATGAGGATTTCCAGAAACGCGCACAGGTTTTTGGCATAGAGGCTGGAGGCGGATGCGGCGAGGCGCCCCGGATTGCTGTAGCCGATGATCTTGACGCCGTTCGTCTCAACGAGATCGCCGGGCTTGACGCCTTCCACGTTGCCGCCGCGCTCGACCGCGAGATCGACGATCACGGAGCCGGGCCGCATCGACGCCACCATGTCGCGTGAGATCAGGCGTGGCGCTGGCCGGCCCGGAATCAGGGCCGTGGTAACGACGATATCCTGCTTCTTGATATGCTCGGCGACCAGCGCGGCCTGCTTCGCCTGATACTCCTTCGACATTTCTTTGGCGTAGCCCGCGGCCGTCTCGGCCTGCTTGAACTCCTCGTCCTCGACGGCGATGAATTTCGCGCCGAGACTTTCGACCTGTTCCTTGGCGGCTGGCCTCACATCGGTTGCGGTAACGATGGCGCCGAGCCGGCGCGCAGTCGCGATCGCCTGCAGGCCGGCGACGCCCGCGCCCATAACGAAGACCTTCGCGGCCGGCACGGTCCCAGCCGCAGTCATCATCATGGGGAGCGCACGGCCATATTCGGCCGCGCCGTCGATCACGGCGCGATAGCCGCCGAGATTGGCTTGCGAGGAGAGGACGTCCATGCTTTGCGCCCGGGTGATGCGGGGCATCAACTCCATCGCGAATGCGGTGATGCCTGCCCTCGCCATGGCGGTGAGCGCGGCGTCGTTGCCGTACGGATCCATGATGGCAAAGACCAGGGCGCCGGCCTTGTAGTCCGCCAATTCGGCCTCGCTTGGGCGACGCACCTTGAGGACGATATCCGCATCCTTGGTGGCACCCGGGCGGACCGCGGCCCCCGCCGCCGTATAGTCCTCATCGACGATACCGGATTTGATTCCGGCGCCCGGTTCGACCGCGAGTTCTGCACCCAGGGCCTTGAGCTTCTTAACAGTTTCCGGCGTGGCGGCAACCCGCGGCTCGGCCGGGTCACTTTCCCGCGCGATACCAATGCGCATTCACGCGGCCTCCTGCGATCAGCGACGTTTCGTTGGTGGCTCAATCAAGAGTAGGCGTTCAACAGCAGCGTGAGGGCAGAGATCACCACCATGCCGATGCTGACGGCCCGGGATCCGGTCCATGCGCTGATCCCTGCCGCGACGACGCCAAGGACGAGGATAAAAGCAGCCGGCAACCAGTGGCCCAGCACTCCGCCGATCGTCAGTCCGAACAGGATATTGACGACCGCGGCGGTCGCCACGAACGTCGCCTGAACGAACTGACTGAAACCCGCCTCATGGGCCGGCAAGTCATTGCCGGCGGCCGTTGCGTATTGGATTTCACCATGATCGGCCATAGAGCCCCTCCGAGCTTGCGGGTTTTTCCCTGGATGTTGCCCGTCGCTTAGCTCAAATGCGCTACAAGGGCAACGTGGAACACACAATTCGCAGGCAATTCGCGTGCCGGCTATTCGGTCGCGCCTGCCGGACCGCGCCGTCCGCACGAGGAGCGACAGCCACAACGATCTCGGATTTGACCGTCCCCGGATCGGGCCGGTTGCGTGAAGTGGAACTCGTGCTGCCAAGGTCCGGGAATGGCAAACTTTGATTCATAAGGACGACACGTGTTCCAGTCCCGCGGATGCGAGCGCGGCGCGCTGGCGCTCCGCTACGCGGTCGATTGAGAATTTTTCAATCGCTTCGCTGAAGAGCCGGTGAAAATTGAGTCTTGCGGCGAGGTGCAAAAATACCCCGCCGAGGCCGATCGCGGCGCGGTCCATGAACACGAATTCGCGGGGCACCCTTACGGGCCCTTTTTCCTTGAGGGCGCGATGAACTCGGAACGCCTCGCGCCGGCCGTATTCGGACGGCTTCACGCCGTCCGCGATGGTCCGCTCCCGATCGTCGAGAAGTGGTCCATAGATGAACCGCGCCCAGATGTTGAGCGTGTCGACCAACTCGCGCGACAGTCCTCGGAACCCCCACGTCTCGTAGGCATGCACCACCAAGGCGTCGTCGCCCCGGAGCAGGCCCTGATAGAGGTCGACCACGCCGCCCACGAATTTCGGCGGGAAGATGCGGATACAGCCGTAGTCGAGCAGGTTGATGCCGTGAGGCGTACCGCCCTCCAGAAAGGCCGTGTAGTTGCCGAGATGAGGATCGCCATGAATCACGCCAAAACGACTGAATGGTTGCCACCACGCCTTGAACATGGCCACGGCAATGCGGTTGCGCGCCGCTAGGTCGTCACCCTTATGAGCCAGCAGCTTGTCACCTTCGAGCCAGTCGAGGGTCAGGAGACGCCGCGTCGACAGCGCCGGCCACACACGCGGCACCCGCACCTCGGGGGTCGATTCCAGCATAGCGCGATAAAGCCCCACATGCTTCGCCTCGCGGCGGTAATCGAGTTCCTCGCGGATGCGCGCCCCGATCTCGCCGGCGATCTCGGTGGTATCGATCGCAGGGGCCAGACGGCGATGAATAGCGAACAACCATTCGAGCTGCCGCAGATCGGCTTCCACCGCCGACTGCATGTCGGGATATTGCAGTTTGCAGGCCAGCACCGTGCCGTCATGGGCGCGGGCCCGGTGCACCTGGCCGAGGGAGGCCGCCGCAGCCGGTTTGTGCTCGAAGCTCTCGAACTGTCGTTGCCAGTCTGGCCCAAGCTCCGCCGTCATGCGGCGCTTGACGAATGCCCAGCCCATCGGCGGGGCGTCGCTTTGCAGCCTGATCAACTCGGCTGCGTATTCGGGCGGCAGCAGGTCCGGGATCGTGGCCATCAACTGGGCCACCTTCATGATCGGACCCTTGAGGCCGCCGAGCGCTGCCGCAAGATCGGCAGCGCTGCGAATGCGGTCACGATCAAGCCCGAACATCCGGGTGGCCGCGATCTTCGCGGCAACCCCTCCGACGTTGGCCCCGACCCGCGCATAGCGGGCCGCCCGGGCGGAAAAGCGATTTGCTTCGGTATCACGCGGCGGCAAAATCGGGACCTCGTTCAGGCCAGCATGGCGCTGGCCGCCAAGCACGATCTATATCGCAATCTGCTGAATTGTAGGGCGATGTCGTGGGGGCTCGCTGTTGAACTGTCGCTCTCGGCCTGCGGGCATGCTCCGCAGGTCGCGATCGGCTCAAAAGCCGCTACGATTCCGGCCAGTTGTCGCGGATCCACCGGACGAGGCTCTGCTCGCTCACTTCGCCAGCTGCAAGGGAGATCATCATGGCCGTGGCGTGGGCCTGGTCCGGCGCGAAGCGCACGTTATCCTTGCGAAGAAACACCATCATGCTGATGAAGGCGACACGCTTGTTGCCGTCCACAAAAGCGTGGTTTTTCGCCAACCCGAAGGCATAAGCGGCGGCGAGCGACGCCAAATCGGCCCGTTCATATTGCCACTTGTTAATGGGGCGTTCGAGTGCCGAACGCAGCATGCCGTCGTCGCGCAGACCAGGCGCACCGCCGAACCGCCTCAGCTGTCGGCTGTGGATCGCGACAACCTGATCGTAGGTCACCCACTTCGGTTCCTCGCCCATAGGGTTCAGTCATTTTGCCAAGGCCGCGAGAGTGTCTTTGTATTCATCCATGACTTCGTCAGCGGTTTTCATCGTTTCCTCGAAATCCGGATCGTAGGGGATCGCCTGAAAACCACCGCCGGCGAGTTCGATGATGTGAAGGAACTGCCCACGCTTGAGGTCAAGCCGCTGCATGAGTTCACGGGGCAGAATCACCCCGTCGGAATTGCCAATCTTCTTGATCTCGATACGCATCGTTTTCGTCCCTCGGACTATTGAGATTATACATCTGTATAACAGGCGGGGAAGATGTTCAACAGGCGTTGAACATCTAAGTCGAACAACGATGTTTGCGTCCGGCTGCCAAACCCGGCCCAGGCTCGCTCGGTTCGCGGGCAGTACCGTTCGCGATGGATCTTGGTCGCCAGCCTCACCTCAGAGGCTATAGTCCTATAGGACTACGGTAGTATCGTCAGGTGCCGATAACGGTTCGCTCGCTGTCCGATTGCCTGCAAGCCCCGAGGTTGGAAGCGTGGCGCATGGGTGGGATGACGGCGAAACTTGAGCGCGGCACGTGGGAGCGCGCTCAACACTCCCGCTCCGTTTCAAAGTCCTTCCAGCTCCGAGATCATCCCCTCGATCACGCCCAGTCCGCCCTGCCAGAACGCGGGATCGCGGGCGTCGAGTCCGAACGGCTTCAAGAGCTCCGAATGATGTTTGGTGCCGCCGGCCGCCAGCATGGCGAGATAGCGTTCCGCAAAGCCCTCGTGGGCATTTTCGTAGACGGCGTAGAGCGAGTTCACCAGGCAATCGCCGAACGCATAGGCGTAGACGTAAAACGGCGAATGGATGAAGTGACCTATATACACCCAGAAGGACTCGTAACCTGGTTTAATGTCGATTGCCGGTCCGAGGCTCTCGCGTTGGACCTCCAGCCAGATCTGGCACAGTCGCTCCGCCGTCAATTCGCCGTTGCGGCGCTCGCCGTGAACGGCGCGTTCGAATGTATAGAACGCGATCTGCCGCACCACGGTGTTGATCATGTCCTCGACTTTCGATGCCAGCATTGCTTTGCGCTGCTTGGCGTTCGTGGTCGCGGCGAGGAGGCGCCGGAAGGTCAGCATCTCGCCGAATACGCTTGCGGTTTCCGCCAGTGTCAGCGGCGTCGGCGCCATCAGGGCGCCGTTCGGCGCCGCCAGCACCTGATGAACACCATGCCCAAGCTCATGGGCAAGCGTCATCACATCGCGAGTCTTGCCCTGGTAGTTGAGCAGAATGAATGGGTGTGATGACGGCACAGTGGGATGCGAAAATGCGCCGGGGGCCTTGCCGGTGCGCACCGGGGCGTCGATCCAGCCATTGGAAAAGAAGCGTGCCGCGATCTCCGCCATGGTGGGCGAAAACGCTTCATAGGCCGACAACACAGTCTCTTTCGCCTCTTGCCAAGGGATTGGCCGCGACGGCACGTTGGGCAAAGGTGCATTGCGATCCCAATGGGGCAGCCGCTTTTTTCCGAACCACCGCGCCTTGAGCGCATAGTAGCGATGCGATAGCAGCGGATAGGCGGCGCGCACTGCCGCCACCAGCGCTTCCACGACTTCACGCTCGACCCGGTTCGCGAGGTGCCGCGCATCGGCTATATCCGCAAAGCCCCGCCACCGGTCGGAGATTTCCTTGTCCTTAGCGAGCGTGTTGGTGATCAGCGTGAATGTGCGCAGATGCTGCGTAAAGGTGTGGCCCAGGGCCTCTGCGGCGGCTTTGCGGGTTGCCGGGTTGCGATCCTGCAGCAGACTGAGCGCCGGCTCGATCGGAAGCGTCCTGGCGCCGATCTTGAAACGCAGACCCGCAACGGTGTCGTCAAACAGCCGGTTCCAGGCGCCTTGTCCAGTGACCGACTTCTCATGGAAAAGCTGCTCGATGCGATCCTCGAGCTGATGGGGCCTTTCCTTGCGGACGTCTTCGATCCACGGCCGATAGCGCCCGAGCGCGGGGTCCGCCATGGCACTTTCCAGCATCTTGTCGTCGATCTTGTTGAGTTCCAGCGAGAAGAACAACAGGTGTGAAGACGACGTGGTGATGCGTTCCTGGACGTCGCCGAAGAATTTGGCGCGGATCGGATCGGCGGTATTGCCGCTGTAGACGAGGCTGGCGAATGACGCGATGCGGCCGATGAGATCATCGATCGACTCGAATTCGCTGATTGCTGCGGCAAGCGCTTTGCCGCCGTGCGGTCCGCTTGCGAGCGCTGCTAGCTTGCCCTTGTGGCGCTCCTCGAATGCAACGCACAGGGCGTCCGCGCGCGCCAGGTCGGCGGCGATCTCCGGCGAATCGAGGCCGGAGTAAAGGTCGGACAGATCCCACTCGGGCAGCGGTCCGACCTCGCCATTGGTTCGCAGACTCCTCTGCGGTCGCCGATTAGGTGCTTTGGTGCGCTTTGCGGCCGCCTGTTCGGATCGGTTCGGCATGGAGGAATGTGCTCATCAATCAATCGACAGAATACTGCTGCATAACCTAGATGGTCGTTGCGGCAAAGGGATGACCTTGCGCCTGGCAGCACACGGACGATGCAGGAACGGCGGGCCTCGGGCTTGTCCTTCACGGCTCGTTAACGCTGATCAGCGACAATGACTCGATTCGAGGCCACTCGCCTGTTGGGCTTCGCAGTTTACATCAGGCAGGGCCTCATCCTTTGTGACGAAAACCCGACGACGACATCAGCTACACACTACTCCACACATCGCGACGCAACTCGCGCCGACCAATGATGTTGTCGCGGAGCAGCCATGTGGATGCGCAAATGTCGGTTGCCGGCGACCTCGGCGACCCAGGGTAGTGCGACACCGAGATTGTTCAACGATGATGGTGGTGTTCGTCGGTTGTGAGACGTCAATGCGGAAGTAACCAGGTTTGCGCTCGCCCCTGCGAGGGGCGAACGTCTGAGGTGGTGCACCGGCTGTGCATCTGTCGTTTCGATGCTCCATCGCAACCTGGATACTGCAGGCCTGGCCGCGGCCAATGCCGCGGGCGCTTGAGTTGCGTTGTGGTGACACTTGCGACAAAAAAGACATGATTGGAGAAGAAAAGCGTGCGAGTGGCCTAAATGGCCAGTAAATTTCTATTTTGCTGTCTGAAATGAACCTCGGGGAGGACTCCGGCGACAAAGAGTGTCTTGGCTCAAGTCTCTCGCAGATCCCGACACGAAGACTCTTTGCTGTACCTGGTGCGGAGCTAGGAATTGACATGCGCAGAATCCGTTTCGAACTCTGGCTCGCTACGACGGCGGTTGCCCTGATAACTGCAGGACTAAGTTTGCCGCTCAAGTCGGCTCCCCTGACTGAAGACGAGATTTCCGCCGCCGTTCCGCTGCCGGAGCCTGCGAACCTGCCGCCCCCGACGATCTCGGACATTAGTCCGCCGTCAGCCGAATTGCCTGCTGCAGCGCCGTCGCGCGCAGCCGCCCCCGCGGCCGCCCCCGAGTCCACTCAACCGACCGCACCGGCCGCCGCAGCGCCTGAAACCGGCACGCCTGCCGCACCGGCGGTCGCGGCGCCGGCCGAAGTCCCAGCGCTGACGATCGACCAGCGCGTGGCCGAGAAGCTGCACGAAATGTTCGGCGGCAGGGTCGACCGGTTCATTGACCGCAAGAGCAAGGCCGCGGTGGAGACGTTCTATGCGGCGCGCAATTATGCGCCGATCTGGATCGAGAACGGCGTCGAGAATGCGCGCGGCAAGGCGGCTGCCACTTATCTCGCCGGCGTCGGTGCCGATGGCCTCGACGCGAGCGATTACCCGGTTCCAGGCTTTACGAATGCAGATGTGAGCGCGCTGGCGGAATCCGAGCTCAAGTTCACCGCGACCGTCTTGACTTACGCGCGCCACGCCCAGATCGGCCGCGTGCACTACTCGCGCGTGAGCGCGGATATCTCTTATGACCTCGCCGCACCGGAACCCAGCGCCGTGCTGGCGAAGTTAGCCGACGCCAAGAACATCGCGGAGGCGCTCGACAGTTTCAACCCGCCCCACGCGGGTTACAAGGCGCTGAAGGCCAAGCTCGCGGAAATTCGGGGCCGTTCCGGGGAAACCGGCCACGGCCGCATCTCCCTCGGCAAAACGCTGAAGCCTGGGATGGAAGACCCGCGCGTCCCGCTCCTGCGCGAACGACTCGGCATTCCTCGCGATGATGCCGACACCACGTACGACAGGGTTTTGAGCGAGGCAGTCAAGAAATTCCAGCGCCAACACGACTTGGCGCCGACCGGCGTTGTGAACAACATAACTGTTGAAGCCCTCAACGGTCCTCGCCGCGATCGTGATGCGGACGTGATTATCGCGAACATGGAGCGATGGCGATGGCTGCCGCGCGATCTCGGCCGAGCCTACGTCATGGTGAACATCCCTGACTACACGCTGAAGGTGGTGGATCATGGCGCGACGGTGTGGACCACCAAGATCGTCGCTGGTCAGCCGGGGGAGCGGGCAACACCGCTGCTGAGCGAGACGATGAAATACATCACCATCAATCCGACCTGGAATGTGCCGCCGTCGATCATCAATAATGAATATCTGCCGGCCTTGGCACAGGATCCGACGGTACTCGACCGCATGGGCCTCAAGCTCGAGCATAATCGGGACGGGTCCGTGCATATCTATCAGCCCCCCGGCGAGGGCAACGCGCTCGGGCGCATCCGCTTCAATTTCCCGAACAAGTTCCTTGTGTATCAGCATGACACGCCGGACAAGCATTTGTTCGCGAAGGAGAAGCGCGCCTTCAGCCACGGCTGCATGCGGGTTCAATTCCCCGACAAGTATGCCGAGGTGCTGCTCAATATCTCCAATCCTAAAGACGGCTACACGGTCGATAAGATTCATAGAATGTACGGAACGGGCGAGCGCGACATCCATCTCACCACTCCCATTCCGGTGCACCTCACGTACCAGACCGCGTTCGTGGACGATGCAGGCCATCTTGCGATCCGTGAAGATGTCTACGGCCGTGATGCGCGGCTGCTGGCGGCGCTGCGGGGCGAAGACAGGCGGATTGCGGACGTGCCGATCGAGCGCCGGGAAGCCAGCGTTTCGACGAAGCGCCAAGCCTCCCGCATGCCAATGCCGTTTCCTCCGCCCAGTTCGTTCTTCGGTGGCTTCTTTCGTTAGGGCGATGCAATCGACTCATTCGCGATTGAGTGAATCACGAACCTGACGCCTCGACAATTACTGGCGCGGGCTTCCGACGGAACTGGCGATGCGCGGGTAAGCATCTCCATCCACTGGATATTCAGCCGACCCGGGTTCTCGGGTCGGCTTTTTTTTGCCATACTTCTCCAGTAGATCATTGGTGTGGTTGGGGAAATTGGGCGGCGCATTCGCGCCTCGTCCGATCCCAGTAAAATTTAACTGCTCTCGAGCGCCGTGCATGCTTGCGGCGGGAAGTTGGTCGGTGCGGGCGTCCAACGGACTCGAGCGCGCCTTACGGGACGTGGGATCGCGAGTGCCTGCAAGCTTAGCGCGAGAATTTTTGAGGCCAGCTCTATCGTCGCGGATCGGACAGTGTGCCGGGCTTGCCGCCCTGATGATATTGCTCGGCAACAATGCGCTTGAGAACGCGGTCGCCAATGGCGACACGCGCACGCTGTCAATGCATCACATTCACACCGAGGAAGATATTACGATCACGTACAAACGCGACGGTCGATATGATGAGGAAGCGCTCAAAAAACTAGACCGCTTCCTCCGTGACTGGCGCAAGGATGAAGAAATTCATATGGACCCGCGCCTCTTCGACGTGATCTGGGAGGTGTCGCGGGAGGTCGGCGGCGACAAAGTCGTCCACGTGGTCTGCGGCTATCGTTCCCCGGCCACCAATGCCATGCTGCGACGGCGCAGCAGGGGCGTGGCGCAGTTCAGCCAGCACATGCTGGGCAAAGCCATGGATTTCTATGTCCCGGGCGCACCGCTGGAGGATTTGCGGGACGCAGGTCTGCGTTTGCAGCGCGGCGGCGTGGGCTATTATCCGTCGTCAGGATCACCATTCGTACACCTTGACGTCGGGAGCGTCCGGCATTGGCCGCGGATGACCCACGATCAACTTGCTCGCGTCTTCCCGAACGGGCGGACGGTCCATATCCCATCCGACGGCCATCCGCTATCCGGTTATGCGCTCGCGCTGGCGGACATCGAGAAGCGCGGCTCGTCGCCTCCATCCCAGACGTCGCTCGGTGCCGCACAAACGGCCGGAATCGATGTTGCGGCCCGCGGCGCCCGCAAGAAGAACTTCTTCGCGACTTTGTTCCACATGGATGACGAAGAGGACGACGCGGCCCAGGCGGCGCCGGCGGCTGCGACCGCTACGACGCCGCGCGCCAGCTCCTTCAGTCTGGCCTCCGTTGACCCCAAGGCCGACTCGGTCCGTCCGGTGCCGGTCCCTGCGGCGCGTCCACCGCGAGCCGTAGCGGCTCTCACGCTGTCGTCCGTTGACAACGATGCCGCTCCTGTAAGCACCGGCAGTCGCGACCAGTGGGCTGTGGCGGGTCTTTCCGAGGCCCCGCGCCCGCCCGCGCTTGTCCGGGGCGTACCGCGCGTGCCGCTTTCTAACCCGGACAGCGCAGCCACCTTGGCGCCCTGGCCGGTCCGCGAAGCGGACAAGGACCGCGTTCCGTTGGACATGGTTTTGGCCTACGCGGCTCAGCCGCAGCGCGATCGTGATACAGGTTTCGCACCCAGCGAACCGGCGGCAGCGGAGCCGGTTCGCGCCGTTGCCGCAAGCCCGACGACGCGCACCGCAGCTCTGCGCGAGGGCATTACGACGGCCGCTGCGCCGAAGAAGAATTTGGTTCGGGCCCCTGCGGTGGGGCCAGTGGTCCGCGTCAAAGTGGCAGTCCAGGCGGCAAAGCCAGGCATGCGGTACGATGATCCCTGGTTGCGGGCGATCATTCTTGCGCCGCGCCTCATCGACTCGATGACCGCGACGCTGTATGGCGAGCCTGATTTCACCGAGCTGCGAGCGTTAATGAGCAAGCCCACCACCTCTGTAGCGATGTCGTTTGCAGACGATCCCTATCCGGGCATTACGGCGAATGGTTTCAGCGGCGAAGCTGTGGTGTTCCTGAACACCTACGCATTTTCGCAGCGAACCGCATGGCTGCAGTAGCGGGTCAAATCATCCCGAGAGCATGAAGGTAGGTTTCCAGAATCGCTTCCTGCTCGGCGCGCTCGTTCTTGTCCTGCTTACGTAGCCTTATGACGGTACGGAGCGCCTTCACGTCATAGCCGTTGCCTTTGGCCTCCGCATAAACATCGCGGATATCGTCGGAAATGGCTTTCTTTTCCTCTTCGAGATGCTCGATGCGTTCGACGATCGCCTTGAGCTGGTCCTTTGCGAAGCGCGTAGACAAGCCTTCCTTGGGCTTCTCGTTAACGGCAGCAGCTGAGGCGGCTGTGGCAGACATGATGCGCTCCTCGCATTGGCGTAATCAACTTGCGAGGCAGGACGTTGCGCAGACCGCCGGAATTTCGCAAGGCGCGAGGGTAGCCCCGAGCCTAGTCATCCACAATCGGTTGGCGCTCCTTAGTGCTTCTGCTGTGCTTTTTCGAACGCGGCCTTCTGCTCGGCGCTCGCTTCACGCTGATACTTGGCCCGCCACTCGTCATACGGCATACCATAGACGACCTCGCGGCTCATCTCCTTGCTCATCGCCACGCCCTTGGCGTCGGCGGCGTCCTTCATCCAGTTGGACAGGCAGTTGCGGCAGAAACCCGCAAGATTCATCAGGTCGATATTCTGCACATCTGTACGCTGACGAAGGTGCTCCACCAGGCGCCGGTAGACGGCGGCCTCGAGTTCTGTCCGAGTCGTTTCATCGATATCCATATTGCATTGATCCTCCATGATGGGGTTGAACATATGAACACCCGGGGCTGCATGCCACATTGCGCCATGGGCGGGATTTTTGAGTTATCTCTCCGGTCTGCAACCCTGAGACTCGCCGCTCGGGCTGGGATTTCGATGTGATCTGACGGCAACATGAACGCTTCGCGCACTTTTCTGGACGAACTCTACCGTATCGCGGTGGCGGCTGCCCACCCGGCAAGCTGCCTCGTTCCCCGCCTTCCAGAGCCGCCGCCGACCGGCCGCGTGATTCTGCTCGCGGCCGGCAAGGCGGCGGGTTCCATGACCGAGATAGCGGAACGGCACTACCTTGATGATCTAGGCTTGCCGCCGACGCGGCTGGTCGGAACAGCGGTCACGCGGCGCGGCTATTCTCGCCCCACGCGGATCGTGCCGGTGGTGGAGGCTGGTCATCCGGTTCCGGATGAAGCCAGTCTTGCGGCTGCGGAACATGCCCTGCACCTTGCGGCAGGGGCCACCGCGGACGACGTTGTGCTTGTCCTGCTATCGGGTGGCGCTTCAGCCAACTGGATTGCCCCTGCCTCCGGCCTGAAGCTGGCCGAAAAGCAGGCGCTCAACCGTGCCCTGCTTAAGTCGGGAGCCGCGATTGGAGAGATCAACGCGGTCCGCAAGCACCTGTCGCGCATCAAAGGGGGGAGGCTCGGCAGGCTCGCGTACCCGGCGCGAGTCGTAACGCTCGCCGTGTCCGATGTTTCCGGGGATGATCCGGCAGTGATCGGTTCAGGTCCCACGGTGCCGGATCCCACCACGCTTGCGGATGCCCGCTCCGTAATGGCGCGGTTCCGGCTGGACATTTCAGAGGCGGTCGGCCGGGCATTGTCCGATCCGGTCAATGAAACGCCGAAGCCCCAGGATCCCGCCTTCGACCGCAACTCGTTCCGACTTGTGGCCCGCCCGAAGGAGGCTTTTCGTGCCGCCGAAGCGGCAATACGCGCGCGCGGCTATGAATGCATCTTTCTCGGCGACCGGATCGAGGGCGAAGCCCGCGAGGTCGCGGCGGCGCAGGCGCGGCTTGCCCGGGAGATGCAGGCACAGGGGCGCTGCGGTGTCATTGTGTCGGGCGGTGAACTGACGGTGACAATTCGGGGGAATGGCCGCGGCGG
>Ga0070734_10002032_pt1 | contig 26467 bp, 24 predicted proteins | sample Coa_R1_8_FD_66444 | JGI IMG/M metagenome (GOLD analysis project Ga0070734, IMG submission 66444) | Surface soil microbial communities from Centralia Pennsylvania, which are recovering from an underground coalmine fire - Coalmine... | ecosystem: Environmental > Terrestrial > Soil > Unclassified ... | reverse complement strand
GGCCCGGCGTAGTGGGCGGTGCGGTTCAGGTGGATCGTGAGTCCGCCAGGCGGCAACGGGCACGCGACCGCGTCCGCCAGGTCGACGTCGCGCGCAAGCTCGAGGCCGTGTATTCGAACGTCGCCGCCGATGCTGCGGTGGGGAAGCACCGGCCACCGATGGCTGCCGGGCAGGAACCAGAGGCAGCCGTTCTCGACCGTCGCCTCCTGAAGCGGCATCCACACCGAGACGGCGCAGTAGGACTTCGCCGGGTCCCAGTACGCCTCGTCCTGGTGCCATGGGGTGGGGGCGCCTTGCCCGGCCGGTTTGAAGATCGCGTGGGCGATGCCGACCGAGACGCTCTCTCCCAGGAGTTGGCGCACGATCGCGTTGGCGGCGGCGAGGAAGTGCCCCGATTCCAACTCCGGCGCGTACTTCGCGGGGTTGAGAATCTGCGGAAGCGAAGCCTGCTCCTGCTCATCGTCGACCCCGGCGAGATCGAACTGATCGCCGGCCTCGCGGCCCGCGCGCTGCTCGAACAGCCGGTCGTACACCCCTCGCAGCCACTCCAACTCCGACGCCGAGGCGACCGGTTCGCCCACCGCCAGGAAGCCGTCGAGGTGGAAGCTCCGAATCTGGGCCGGGGTCAGCTCCATCAACTTATCGCTCATCGCAAAGCCTCCAAGTACTTGACCCCGGATCCGGTATTGAACAGCACCACTCGGTCGGTCGGCTTGATCCAGCCGGACTCTGACAGCTTGCGCGCCGCCGCCAAGGTAGCCCCGCCCTCGGGGCAAGCGAACACGCCCGTCTTGGCCGACATCTCCTTCGCCGCCGCCACCATCTCGGCATCCGAAACCGTCACCACCGTCCCGCGGGTCGCCCGGACCAGGTCGAGCATGATGAAGTCGCCGATCGCTCGCGGGACCCGCAAACCCGAAGCAACCGTGTGGGCGTTCGGGAAGAGCTCCGCGTGCCTTTCGCCCGCTTCGTAGGCGGTCCAAATCGGTGCGCACCCCTCCGCCTGGACCGAAACCATCCGTGGTCGCCCGGCGCCGATCCAGCCCATCCGCTCCATCTCGTCGAAGGCCTTACCCATGCCCACCAGGCCGGTGCCGCCGCCGGTGGGATAGACGATCACGTCGGGCAACCCCCAATCCATCGCTTCGGCGAGCTCGTACCCCATCGTCTTCTTGCCCTCTGCGCGGTACGGCTCCTTCAGGGTGCTCATGTCGAACCAGCCCCGCTCCTCCTTCACCTTCGCGATTTCGGCCGCGCAGTCGTTGATGAGCCCGTTCACCAGCACGACGTCCGCGCCGAGGCACCGCGCCTCGATCACGCAGGCTTCCGGCGTATCCGACGGCATGTACACGTGGGCCTCGAGCCCGGCCGCCGCCGCGTAGGCCGCCATCGCGCCGCCCGCGTTCCCGGCGGAAGGAACCGCCAGCTTGGTCAGCCCCAGCTTCCGGGCCATCGCCACCGCGACCGCCATCCCCCGGGCCTTGAAGCTCGCGGTCGGGTTGACCCCTTCGTCCTTCACGTACCAGCGCTCCCCGAGTCTCGGCGCGTGGTGCAACGGGGTGAAGCCTTCACCTAGGCTCAGAGGCTCGACGTCGGGCAGCACCTCGCGGTACCGCCACAGGGTCGGCGGGCGGTCCTTGAGGGCCGCGCGGTCCAGCGTTCCGGGCCCCAAGTCGTAGTCGACGCGAAGCGGCCGGCCGCATGCGTCGCAAACCGTCAGAACCTGCCTCGCCGCGAACTCCTTGCCGCAGAAGAAGCATGTCAGCTTGGTTTCCATGCCTACTCCTCCACCGCGACGCCGCGCGTCTCGCGCACGAACAACATTCCGACGATCAGCGACATCAAGGCGATCGCAGTGGGATAGAGCACACCGGCGACCGCATAGTGCGTCTGAGTGACCAGCCACGTGCTCACCAGCCCGACCAGGCCGCCGAAGACGCCGTTGCCGAGGTGGTAGGGCACCGATAGGGACGTGTATCGAATTCGAACCGGAAACATCTCGACCAGGAACGCCGCCATCGGTCCGTAAACGAGGGTGGCGCAGATCACCTGGTACCAGACGATGGCCACGAGCAGCCAGAAGGTGGGGGGTGGTACCTCGATCTCAAACTTGCCCCGCTCGCCGATCGTCCGCTCCGGATGCTTGGGATCGATGCGGTTTGTCGCCGATTGGAAGATGCCGGCCCGGTCGGTTGAGCTGATCGTCCGGGTGACGATCGCGTCACGGGACGCCGGATCGATCGTCGTCGTCTTGCTGATGCTTAGCGGTCCGTGGTTGGCGTCGTCGAAGGTTGCGAACCGCTCCATCGTGCTGTAGAGCGGCAAATAGCCGATCACGGCCAGCGCGAGCCCGATCATCACGAGCTTCTTGCGGCCGACCCGGTCGCTCAGGCTTCCGAACACGATGAAGAACGGCGCCCCGAGGACGAGGGCGATCGCCTCGATCTCGTTTGCCATCGGCATGCGGATGTTGAGGGTGGTCTGCAGGAAGTACAGGGAGTAGAAGTGGCCGGTGTGCCAGACCACGCCCTGGCCCGCGGTGAGCCCGAAAAGGGCCAACAGAACGTTGCGCCGGTTCTCCGGGTTCGTGAAGCTTTCGAGAAGCGGGTTCTTGCTCGTCGCGCCTTTGGCCTTGAGCTCGGCGAAGATCGGCGACTCCACCATGGTTCGCCGGACGAAGTAGCTGAAGACCACGAGAATCCCGGAGAGCAGGAAGGGAATGCGCCAACCCCAGCTTGTGAAGGCGCTTTCCCCTAATCCATGGCGGAGGCCGAGAATGAGCATGAGCGAGAAGAACAGCCCCACCGTTGCCGTGCTTTGCAGGAAGCTCGTGTAAAAGCCGCGGCGATCCGCCGGCGCGTTCTCAGCCAGGTAGATGGCGGCGCCGCCGTACTCGCCGCCCAAGGCTAAGCCCTGGATGATGCGAAGGCAGATGAGCAGGACCGGAGCCAGCACGCCGATCGACTTGTAGGCTGGAAGCAGCCCGATCGCTGTCGAGCAGAACCCCATCATCAGAAGGGTCAGAAGGAAGGTGTGCTTCCGGCCGAGCATGTCTCCCATGCGCCCGAAGACCACCGCCCCGAATGGGCGGACGATCATGCCGGTCGCGAATGTGCCGAGAATCGCGAGGAGGCCGTTTGCGCTCGTGCTTGGGAAGAACTGCGCTCCCAGGATGGTGGCGAGCGTGGCGAAGATGTAGAAGTCGTACCACTCGATCAGCGTGCCGGTCGAGGCCGTGAGGATGACCTTCGCGAGACCCTTCGGCGCCGGGGTGCTAGCCACTCACCACCCGCCCCGAACCGCTAACCACGAGCCACTGTCAGGCCTCTTCCGCGAATCCGTCCTCGGTTCGCTTCTCGTGAATGAAGATCATTCCAATCAGCAGGGTGACGATCGCGATCGAGATCGGATACATGACGCCCGCCAGCGAGTTACCGGTCTTGGCCACGATGAGGTTCGCTAGAAGGGGCACGAGACCGCCAAAGACGCCGTTGCCGATGTGGTAGGGCACCGACATCGCCGTGTAGCGGATGCGGGTGGGAAACATCTCGACGAGAGAGGCGGCGATGGGTCCGTACACGAGGGTAACGAAGAACACCTGGATGAAGACCAGAAGCGACATCTCGGCGGCCAGCCGCTTCGGCAGGGTGACCTCGGCCTTGTTCTTCTCCCCCTTCAGAGGGGACTTGCCGTCTTTGGGGTCCAGCTTCAGGACGGTCTTCTTGACCCGGCCCTCATCGTCGGTGGTCAAGCCGACCCGGGTGACGACCTCCTTCCCGGTCGATGTATTGACGGTTCGGTCGGTATGGAACGCCGGCCCCGGCGACGTCAGCTCGTTGAACGCGCCGATGCTCTGCATCTCGTAATAGATGGGGACGTAGGTGATCGCGGCGAGCGCCAGGCCCGCCAAGATCAGCTTCTTGCGCCCGATTCGGTCGCTGAGCCTTCCAAAGACCACGAAGAACGGGGTCGCCAGCAAGAGGGCGACCGCGACGATCTTGTAGCTCTCGCCGAGGTTGATGTTCAGGGTCGCGGTCAGAAACGACAGGGCGTAGAACTGCCCCGTGTACCACACGACGCCCTGGCCGGCGGTCAGCCCGAAGAGGGCGATGAGCACGAGCCGGCAGTTGGCCCAATTTCCAAAGGCCTCTTTGAGAGGGTTCTTGCTCACGCCGCCCTCGGCTTTGAGCGCCGCGAATGCGGGCGACTCTTCCATTCGCCGCCGGATCATGTAGCTGAAGATGACGAGGACCGCGGAGAGGAGGAAGGGAATTCGCCAGCCCCACTCGGCGAAGCCGTCGCCAAGGAGCGATTGAGTTGCCAGGATGACGAGCAAGGAAACAAAGAAGCCGAGGGTCGCCGTCGTCTGCAGGTAGCTCGTGTAGTAGCCGCGCGTTCCGGGCGGGGTGTGCTCGGCGATGTAGGTTGCCGCGCCTCCGTATTGGCCGCCGAGCGCGAGGCCCTGCGTCAGCCGGAGCAGCACGAGGAGGATGGGGGCGAGGGTCCCGATTTGGGCGTACCCGGGGATGAGGCCGATGGCCATCGTCGAGATGGCCATCATGAACAGGGTCAGCAGGAACGTGTGCTTGCGGCCGATGAGGTCGCCCATGCGGCCGAAGATGACGGCTCCGAACGGACGTACGACGAAGCCCGCGCCGAACGTGGCGAGGGTGTTCAAATACCCGGCGGTGGTGTTGCCGGTCGGGAAGAACTTGGCGGCGAGGATCGTGGCGAGTGAGCCAAAAATGTAGAAGTCGTACCACTCGATCAGAGTGCCGGCCGAAGCGGCGAGGATGATCTTGCCGAGCCCCGTCGGCTGCTTAACCCCTTCGTTCTGCATCGCCCATTCTAGACGGATGGGGCGCCGGTGTAAGCTAGGCCCTCAATGCGCGAGGTCAAGTTCATGAAAATCGTGTGGTTAGGCGCCGTTGCCGGCGCGCTTCTTCTCGCCGGATGCGGCTCGGGTAACGATACGGGGTCGTCCACAGGTTCGACGGGAGGAACCGCGAGCAAGCCGGCGAAGGTTCAAATCGTCTGCTTCGACTCTGAGCCTGACACCATCGCCGGCATCAAAGATGGGTCCATCTCGGCTACCGTCATCCAGCAGCCGTTCGAGTTCGGCTACAAGTCGATGATGATGATGGCCCAGTACCTCGACGGTAAGAAAGACGTCTTCCCGGCGAGCAAGCAGATCATCGTCGAAACGAAGATTCTGGACAAATCGAACATCGACGACTTTCTCGCCAAGTCGGAAGACAAGGGCGGTGCGGCGCCGGCGGCGCCAAGCACCTCGAGCGGGGCAAAAGGAACGATCGCGTTCGTCACCAACAACGCCAGCGATTACTGGATCCTCGCACGCAAGGGCACGGAGAAGGCCGCGAGCGAGCTGAAAGATTACAAGGTGCAGTTCGTGATGAACCCGAGTGCCGACGCGGCAGCGGCTCAAAAGCAAAAGCTCCAAGACCTCGTCACCGACGGCGTGAAGGGCATCGCAGTCAGCCCGGTAGACCCGACCAATCAGACTCCGGATCTCAACACCATCGCGGCGAAGGCGCTGCTGATCACGCAGGACAGCGACGCCCCGGCCAGCAACCGCGTCTGCTACATCGGCACCGATAACGTCGCGGCAGGGAAGATGGCCGGCGAAGCGGTGAAGAAGGCCCTCCCGAACGGCGGCAAGATCATGGTGTTTGTTGGCAAGAAGGACGCCCAGAACGCCAAGGAGCGGTACGAAGGGTTGCAGCAAGCGCTGGCGGGAAGCAAGGTCACGATCATCGACATCCGCACGGATGACGGAGATCGGGCCCGAGCCAAGCAGAACGTCGCCGACGCCTTGGTCGCGTATCCCGATCTCGCGTGCTGCGTTGGGCTGTGGAGCTACAACGGACCGGCGATCTACAACGCGATCAAAGAGGCCAAGAGGAACTAGCTTCGTCTTTGCTCTCGCTTCGCGGAGTTACCAAGCGGTTCGCAGGGGTCGCTGCCCTCGACGACGTCGATCTCGAGCTTGACCCCGGCGAGGTCGTGGCGGTCATTGGCGAGAACGGCGCCGGCAAGTCGACGCTGATGAAGGTCATCGGCGGCGTCTACGTTCCGGATGCCGGATCGATGGAGCTCGACGGATCGCCGATCTCCCTGCGGAGCCCCTCCGACGCCCTCGCGTTGGGCATCCGGGTGATCTACCAGGAGCTCACGGTGCTCGACAACCTCGACATCGCCGGGAACGTCTTTCTTGGGCGGGAGAAGCGCCGGGGATGGCTCTTGGACGAGAGGGAGATGCGCGCTGAGACGGCGCAGATTCTCGCCCGAGTCGGCTTAAATCTGGATCCCGCTCGCCCGCTCTCGGCGCTCTCTCTTGCTGAGCGACAACTCGTCGAGATTGCTCGCGCCCTGTCGATGTCGGTTCGGATACTCATCCTCGATGAGCCCACGAGCAGCCTGACGCTCGAAGAGACGCAGAAGCTCCTACAGCTTGTCGGTGAGCTGAAAGCCGAGGGCGTGGCGATTCTGTACGTTTCCCATCGCCTAGACGAGGTTCATCAAGTCGCCGACCGAGTGGTGGCGCTTCGCGACGCCCGGAACGCGGGGAACCTTAGCCGGGACGAGATCAACCATGCGGCGATGATCAAGCTCATGGTCGGGCGGGATCTGGCGCCGGCACGTGGTGCGGCTGCCGAGTCGGCGGGCGAGGCCCGCCTGAAGCTCGATCAACTTCGAACCCAGCGCTATCCGGACGAGGCGGTCGATCTCGAAATTCGGGCGGGGGAGATTCTCGGGATGGCGGGCCTCGTCGGGGCCGGGCGGTCTGAGCTTGCTCGAGCCGCTTTTGGTGTTGACCGCTTCCAAGGCGCCCTACTCGTGGACGGCAAGCAGGTCTCGGTGCACGCTCCCCGCGATGCGATCAACGCGGGCGTCTATCTCATTCCCGAGGACCGCCGGGGGACCGGCCTGACCATTGAGATGACGGTGCGGGACAATGTGACGTTGCCGGACGTGAACGAGTTCGCGTCGATCGGGCTGATCAACCGGCGTGAAGAGTCTGAGTTTGCGAAGGCATGGACGGATCGGATCAAGGTGAAGACCGCCTCGATCGAGACGCCCGTGGTGAATCTCTCGGGTGGGAATCAGCAGAAAGTGGTGCTCGCGCGCTGGTTGGCGCTGAAACCGAAGGTTCTCATTTGCGACGAGCCCACGCGAGGTGTCGATGTGGGGGCAAAGGCCGAGATCTATGCCGAAATGCGCACTCTCGCCGATGCCGGGGTGGCGATCTGGATGATCTCTAGCGACATGGAGGAGGTGCTGGCGGTGAGCGACCGTATTGCGGTGATGCATGAGGGCCGGCTTGCCGGGACCCTCGAGAAGAAGGACGCCACCGAAGAGGGAGTTATGCGGTTGGCGGTAGGTGCCTCCTCGTGAAACCCCGCGGACAGGAGTTGGGCATCCTTGTGATCCTCCTGATCGTGTGCACGTTCACGGCGATCAAGAATCCGGTGTTTCTCCACCTCGAGAACCTGCAGAACACCGGTCAGCTCTTCGGAATCTACGGCATCTTCGGAATCGGCCTCGGGCTCGTGATCATCACCGGCGGCATCGACCTCTCGGTCGGTTCGGTCCTCGGGCTCTTGGGGGTCGTTCTGTCGATCTTGCTGGTTGATAGGCAGGTCAATCCCCTCCTCTCGGTGGCGATCGTCATTGGCGCCGCTGCCCTGCTCGGCTGGGGGCATGGACTGCTCATCGCCCGGTTCCGCATGCAGCCGTTTATCGTGACGCTCAGTGGATTGCTGATCTATCGAGGCCTCGCCCGGTACGTCGCGCACGACGAGACAAAGGGGTTCGGTGATGCCAAGGGGTTTGAGTGGCTTCGCAAGGCGACCACCGAGAGCTGGCACGGGGTTCCAATCCCGGTCGTGATCCTCCTCGTCGTCGCGGCGATCATGTACATCGTCCTTCACCGCTCCGTGTACGGCCGCTACCTCTTCGCGGTGGGACGGAACGAGGAAGCGGCGCGGTACGCGGGGATCAACACGAGGGCGGTGATTGCAAGCGCCTACGTGATGTGCGGCGCCCTGGCGGGGGTCGCCACCGTGCTTCTCGCGTTCTACACGAACTCGGTATCGCCCTCCTCGCACGGCAACTTCTATGAGCTGTACGGGATCGCGGCTGCGGTGCTGGGTGGTTGCTCCCTCCGGGGCGGTGAGGGGTCGATTATCGGCATCGTGCTCGGGACGGCGCTCCTTCAGGTTCTTCGGAACCTCGTCAATCTTTTGCGGATCGACTCTTCGCTCGAGATGTGCGTGATCGGCGTCGTGATCCTCATCGGGGTCCTTGCCGATACGCTGCTCCGCAAGCGGCGATAAACCTACTTCAACCTAACCGCCAACCGTTCGATCGCGGCTTCGTCCGTCTGCGTCGCCCGCTCAGAACGGAGCCCGGCGATCATGGCGCGCAGCGAGGCCAGAAACCGGCCGCACCGACCGCAACGCGCGGCGTGGGCCAGCGTGTACCACCGCACCAGCCCGCGGGAACGATTCGAAGCGGCTTCCTGAAGCATGCGCTCCATGTGCCGGCACGGCGCCTCGGCTTTGTCTTGATTGCTATGCATTTGCACACTCCTCGCTCTCCGCTACCAGACCGGCAAGCCGCTCCCGAAGCATCTGCCGACCCCGATAGAGCCGGGACCGGACGGTTCCTATCGGCACGTCCATCGCGGCGGCGGCTTCCTCGTAGCTCAGCTCCTCCATGTCGCAGAGCGTCACCGCCAGGCGGTACTCCTCGGGAATACGGTCGAGCTCCTCGACGATGCTTCCGCTTAACAACCGCGCATCCAGGTCTTGCCACACGTTTCCGGTGGTCGCCGTGGTCTCCTCGAGCGGCACCTGTTGGGACTGGGAGCTCAGCTTGCTCATCTCCTTCGAATAGACGTTGTGCATGATACGGATCATCCAGCTTCGGGCGTGTCGCCCGTCGAATCCCTCCCAGCCCGATGCCGCCTTCAGCAGGGTCTGGCTCACGAGATCTTCGGCAGCGGTCGCGTTCAACGTCATCCGCTTGGCCACTCGGTACAGAACCGGCATCTCCGCGAGCGCGACCGACTCAAACCCGGGCATCGCGGTCAGCATACTTTTTGGTTTCTCATGCGCCACCGGGGCGGGCCGGCCCCCGGGCCTGTACAGCCCGGGGGTGGCGAGTTCGTGGCTCAACGGGCGACCAGACCCGAGGTGCCGTTTGGAAGTCCGCCGACCGTGTCGACCTTCGTCAGGCTGCCGTTGCCGGAGACTCGGAAGACGGTGATGACCTGGTTGCCGTTGGACCGCGCGTACAGGTATTCGCCGTCTGAGCTCATCGCGGTGTCTACCGTCGAGCCGCCGGTGACGCCGCTAACTCCGCTGGGATCGAGCAGCATGATCGTGCCATCCTCGTCGATCCGGTAGCCGGTGACATTCCCGCTGCCGGTGTTGCCGGCAAAGACGAACTTGCCGTTTGGTGAAACAACGTCCCAGCAGGCCGCGGTTTGAAACGTCGGCACGCTCGCGCTGATGTTGTGCAGCGTCAGGTCATGGCCGAGCCAGTAGCTGGAGACAGCGCTGGCACCGGCCGCTCCGCCGAATGCCTCCGTGATGAACATCCGCCCCTTCCGATCGAAGTCGAAGCCGAACGGGGTTTGCCCGACCGAAGGCTGGTAGCTCCACGCGTCCGGCAAGCCTCGGAAGTTCAGGTGGAACGTGTCGATGAGGTTCGAGGTTTTCTCGGGGACCACCAGGCCGCTTCCGTCGTTGGTGAACTTGATTTCGACGGGGATGACGCCGAGGGCGCTGAGGGGCGCGGAGGCGTCGGGAATGGGAATCAGGCCGCCCCGGAATCGGACGAACCCTTGGATGTTCCCGGGCGTCGTCGCCGAGCCCTGGTTGAGCACGTAGACGAGGCCGTCGTGCTGGGTGACGCTAGCCGGGGTGAGGCCCCCGGAAGGCTCGACGTCGGTCAGGATCAGCTTGTCGTCATCGTGGAAGAGGAGGGAGATCGTATTGTCCCCCGCGTTCACGGCGGTGAGCCAGCGGCCATCTTCGCTCAGGCTCAGGGCGCCCTGCGTTCCAAGGCCATGCCCGGAACCGAGGCCGCCGGTCGCGGTCTGACCGATCAGTTTCAGGGTCCCATTGGGGCGTCGGGAGTAGGTCTGCACCGCGTTCCCACCCGCCTGGTTGAGAAGCGTGTAGACAAAGTGATCGTCCGAATCGGCGCTCGCGAAGCCCGGTGCGATCATCGCCAGGCAGAGAAGTCCAGTCTTGTTCATCCGTGTCTCCTTTTCCGGCCCCGGTCTTTTACGCCGGGCCGGCTCACGGACGGGGAATCCCGGGGTCGACGTAAAAGTTCCAGGGTCTCACTCTCCTGGCCGGCCCATAATCGATGGGAACCGATCAGAGCGATCCGGGCTTACGCCGATGCAGATGAAGACATTTCGCGTCCATTACGTCGTCGCGGCGGGATTGGTCGTCGGAGGGCTGTTCGCCGCGCTCGGGTTGTCCGCCCCGCACAGGCAGAGCCCGGCGCCTCATCCCGGCACGGAAGCGGCGCCCGCGCTAACCGGCGATCAGTGGATCAACGTGCCGAAAGGCGGAGCGGCGAAGGTTGCCGACTTTAAGGGCCGGATCACCGTGCTCCACTTCTGGACCTTCGAGTGCATCAACTGCAAGCACAACCTGCCCTACTACGCCAAGTGGGCCGCGCAGTACAAGCCCGAGGACGTGCAGATAATCGGGGTGCACACCCCCGAGCTCGAGACCGAGAAGGACCCCGCGAATGTCAAGGATGCGGTCAAGGCGCTCGGCATCACCTATCCGGTCTTGATCGACGGCGACGGCGCGAATTGGAAGGTCTGGCGCCAGGAGGTCTGGCCCACCGTGTACGTCGTCGACAAGAAGGGCCAGGTCCGCTACCGTTGGACCGGCGAGCTCGAGTGGGACGGCCAAGACGGGTTCGGGCAAGTATCTGCTGTGATTACGAAGCTCGAGAAGGAGAGTTGACCGCCGCGCTCTACATGCCGTATTTGGCGATCATCTCGTCCTCGAATTTGTCCCACTCCGGGTCGAAGCGGCCGCGCGAGGGATCTTCCTTGTACCATTCCACGATTTCGCGAGCGCCCTGCACGAACGGGATCTTGGCCTCCCAACCGCCGGCGAGCCGCTTGATCTTCGTGTTGTCGAACATCATGCTGTTCGATTTATCTCCGGTCAGTCCCCCTTCCAGCTGCGGCCGGTGGCGAACGAGGGCGCTGGTTGCCACGTGAACCTTGTTCGCCTTGATGCCGGCCGCCTCGGCGACGATATCGAAGATCTGGTTCCAGGTGAGCCACTCGTCCGACGTGATGTGGTAGGCCTCGCCGATCGAATGACTGTTCCCCAAGAGGGGCACGAATGCCCGGGCGTAGTCCCGGTGGTGGGTCAGCACCCAAATGGAGGCGCCGTCCCCATGCACGACGACCGGCTTACCATCCAGCATCCGCCTGAACGTGGTGTAGCCCCCTTCGAACGGGAGAAGTGTCCTGTCGTAGGTGTGCGAGGGCCGCACGATGGTGATCGGAAACTTCTCCTCGCGGTACGCGCGCACGAGCCGTTCTTCGCAGGCGATTTTGTTGCGCGAGTACTGCCAGTAGGGGTTGTCCAACACCGTCGACTCGGTCACCGGCTGGGTCGAGGGGGGGCTCTGATAGGCCGATGCCGAGCTGATGAAGACGAACTGACCGGTGCGTCCTCGAAACAGTTCGAGATCCGTCTCGATGTGTTCGGGGGTGAAGGCAATCCAGTCGACGACCGAGTCGAAGCTTAGGTCGCCGATGGCCTTGCGAACCGAGTCGGGGTCCCGAATATCGCCGTTCAGAACCTTGGCGCCCTTCGGCGTGGCCCGGTGAGACTTTCCCCGGTTGAGGAGGTAGAGCTCGATACCGGACTCGATCGCGAGCGGCGAGCAGGCCGAGCTGATGATCCCGGTGCCGCCGATGAATAGGACGCGCATCCGGAGGGTTTACCCGCTGACTCCCGCGTGAGCTTCGTATACTAACCCGGTATGCGACCGCGCGCGTTCACGCTCATCGAGCTTCTCGTCGTGATCGCGATCATCGCCATCCTCGCCGCGATCCTGTTTCCCGTGTTCGCGCGGGCCAAGGAAGCCGCGAAGAAGAGCAAGTGCCTCAGCAACCTGGATCAGCTCGGGCTCGCCTTCGACATGTACTTAAACGACGCCGACGATCATTGCCCGGATCGGCGCGATCTCAAGGTGTCGCTTGGCTATAAGCCCTGGACCACCTGGCCCACCAGCGACCCTCGTGCCGGCTGGGCGGCGGTCATCCTTCAGCCCTATATCAAGAACCAGGGCGTTTGGTCGTGCGACAGCGTGGAGGGCTCATCGATGGGGAGCGTCATCCAAGTGCTGCAGGACACTCCAGTCGGGCCGACGCGCTACTGGTTTTGGCGCTTCGACCGGCCCGACGATCCCGAGCCGCTCGACGACTTCTGGGGGAAGACGCCCGATCAGTGCGTGACGGACCTCGATACCGAGAACAATCCGATGCTCGGACAGCCGACCGGCATCTCGGATGTCGAGTTGGCGGTCGACCCCTACTTCCCGGCAACCAACCCGTTGGTCCCGCCGCCGCTCAAGGGAATCAGCGTCCATTTCGGGGGCCGAAACCGGGTCTTCATGGACTCGCACGTCAAGTGGATGCGAGACATCCGCCTCAAAGCCTAACGAGAGTTGGTAACGTGAGGGCATGCATCTCATCGCACTTGGATCGCTCTTGATTGGACTCGCCGCCGGAGGGCAAAACCATGGCACCGAGCCCGCGGTGGCCATGGGCAAACTCGATTTCATGATCGGCGAGTGGAAGGGCAAGCAGACGTTCTACATCGGCAACGGGCGGGAGATGGTCGGCGACGCAAGCGATCACGCTGAATGGGCGGTGGGCAAGCGGTTTGTCGAAGAGCATCTCTCCACTTCGCTCACGGGCCGTCCGGCCACCGACACGAGGCACATGCTCGCTTATGATCCCCGGGCCGACCAGTACGTGGCCTACTGGTTCAACGACACGTCGCCCCTCCCGCTGGTCTTGACCGGTAAGCTGAATGATGGAAAGCTCGTGCTCCTAACCACGTCTCCCTCGGGCGGCCACAACCAGTTGCGGTTCACCTACGACGGATCGACCCACAACGAGCTCAGCCTCACGTTCGAGATGGAGACGTCAGGCGTTTGGCAAACGCAGTTCAAGACCGTGTATTCGAAGTAACGGGTTCATCGATCTCGCCGCGACCGGGATGAGCCAACCTACGATCTTGACGGTCACGGTGAACCCGTGCGTCGATGAGACGTTCTTCGTAAACCACCTCGCGCTTCACGATACGAACAGAATCGACCGCATCGAGCGGGATGCGGGAGGCAAGGGTGTTAACGTCTCGCGCATTGTCGCCGCGCTCGGCGGCAGTGTCATGGCGATCGGCTTGGCGGGAGGTAGAGCCGGAGAAACGGTCAAGGAGGTCCTCCGTTCCGAAGGGGTCGAGAGCCGGTTCGTGACGGTCAACGTCGAGACCCGGACCAATCTCTGCGTGGAGGATGGAACTGAACTTCCTCCGACGACGTTCGACACCGCGGGTCCGAGCGTCGAAGCGGGAACGCTAGATGCCCTCCTACTCGTCGCAGAGGGCATCCTTCCTGAATCGAATTGGCTGATGACGGGCGGTTCCCTGCCGCCGGGATTGCCGGTCGACACCCACGCGAGGTTGGTTCGGCTTGCACACCAACATCGGGTTCTAGCGGCGGTGGATGCGGACGATGAGCCTATGCGCCAAGCCCTGGCTGCCGGTCCGGAGCTGATCAAGCCCAATGTGGCCGAGGCGGAGAGGTTGACGGGCCGGCGCCTGCGATCCCTCTCCGATATCGCCGATTGCGCGACCGAGCTACGGGCGATGATGCTCGTCGCTGGCGCATCGGGCCGAGCGCTCTCGGTAGTCAGCATGGGAGCCTCCGGAGCTTTGATGGCGGCCGAGACGGGTGTGTTCCGAGGCTTATCTCCTCGCGTGACAAGCCGGAGCAGCGTGGGTAGCGGAGATTCAATGCTGGGCGCGATGCTGTGGTCGCTGGCGAATGGGGGCACGCCGCAAGCTGCGCTTCGGTGGGGACTGGCGGCCGGCGCCGCGACGGCGAGGACGCACAACGTCGGGGTTGCTACCAGGGCGGAGATTGAGGAGCTTCTGCCGGCGGCCAAGGTGAAGTCGATCTAGCGGCCCGCATGTCATCCTTTGGATATGCGATGCGGGCTGACCGTCCTCTCAACTTTCGTGGCCATGACCGCGACGTTCGGCGCGCCGGGATCGGTGGACTATCCGACGTTCAATACCGCGAAGAATCTGTACGCCAAGCACGACTTCCGGGCCCGCAAAGCGCCTAGGCTCGTCGTCAAGCAATGGCTCCGTAAGCCGCCCAGCACCCGCGGAAAAGTGGTGCTGATCGACTTCTGGGCCACTTGGTGCGAGCCGTGCCGCGAAGCGATTCCAGATCTCGCGAAGTGGCAGCGCAAGTTCGGAAAGGATCTGGTCGTGATCGGTTTGTCGGATGAGAAGGCTTCGGTGGTCTCCAAATTCATGAAGACTGCCAAGATGCCCTACGCCGTCGGCGTCGACCCGAGCGCCACGACCAAGCACCGCGTCGGGATTGACGCCATCCCCAACGTTCTCGTCGTCTCTGCCGACGGAATCGTTCGCTGGCAAGGGTTTCCGCTGGACGAGAGCGACCCCTTAACCGAATCGACGCTCGCTCAGATCATTCGGGCCTCCAAAGCACACGCTCGATAGGGAATGGCTGGGAGCTACCGCTCGACCTTCAACGCCGGGGTCGGACCGGTCGTCAACTCGACCTCGGCGCCTACCGGCAGTATCACCTGGTGTCGAACGTGGCCGAACGGAGCGTTAACCACGGTCGGCACCCTCAATGAAGCGAAGAACTCGTGAAGCGTGTCGGCTCCCTTCAGGTTGAGCTCGGCGTCGTCGCACTTGACGAATTGCCCGAGCACGATGCCCTTGACACCTTTGAGCTGACCCGCCATTCGCATTTGGGTCAGCATCCGATCCAATCGGTAGGGCGGCTCGCCGGTGTCCTCGAAAAACCCGATGGCGCCCTCGAAGCTGGGTAGATAGCCGGTGCCGATGAGTTGGTTCAGAACCGTCAGGTTGCCACCGAGAAGAACTCCCCTCACGGAACCCGATCCCGATACCATCGAGCGTGCCGCATAGCTTGGGTTATCAAATCCGAGAAGGTCGAGGGGCTCGGTGGTCATGAGCGCCCGCTTCCATGCCGCCAACGTGAAGGGGTCGTCCAAATGCGGCACCCACATGCCGTGGTAGCTGACGACGCCGGCCTTGAGCCAGGCGGCCACGAGGAGGGAAGTCACGTCGCTGAAGCCGATGATCGGCTTCGGGTTCGCTCTAAGGGCGGCCCAGTCGATTAGGGGAAGTATTCGCGCGCACCCCCAGCCACCCCGAACACAGGCAATGGCGTCGATCGCGTCGTCCTTGATCGCCCCATTAATGTCAGCGGCTCTATCCGCATCGGGTCCGGCGAAGAGCCCCGTCTTTTCCAAAAGATGCGCCATGGGGCGCGTCTTGAGCCCTAGCGCCGAGAAGCGCGCGACGACGTCGTCGACATCCTTCTGCTCGGTCGGGGACGCGGGGGCAACCAGCGCGACGGTGTCGCCGGCCGAAAGCGCCTTCGGCCACTTGCGCTTGAGCGACTTCGTCGGATCGCCGATAGCCAGGCTCGCCGCGCCCGCCGCCCCGGCGGCTAAGACCGTCCGGCGGGTCAAGGCAGTTTCAATGCCCTCGGACCTTCGCTCGGCAGCCATGGAGTTATTACACCTCGACTTGCCGGTCATAGGTCGGTGTGCGCCGGGACGAACCATCCGGCGCCGACCTCAGATTCAGCCGGATTGCACGATCAGCTGACCCTGGGCTCCGGATTCGCCGTCTCGATCCGTCCGCGGAGCTTATCTCCGAGGCCCGCCAGTGGCGCTCCGGCATCAGGCGTCAGCCAAAGCATGCTCGTGACCCCGCGAGGATAGTAGCGGCTTCCCACCGCCTCTCCCTCCAGCATCTGGTCGCAGAACGCGTAGTAGGCGTTCTCCGGTCTCATGAGCCATGCGAGATGCGCGGCGTCGGCAAGGTCATCCGGCGGCCTGCCGAAGATCCGCTCAGCCACGAACTGGCAGAGAAAGATCTTGCTCATCCACGAGTTCCTGCTCGTCGAGCTGAGGCGCCAGCCGCCGTCGGCAAAGCGGCAAAGGTTCGTCCTAAGCACCTGGTCGAAGTGGCGTTCCAGGGCTCGTCGCAAGTCGCCGAACGGGCCGTCCGGTTCGAGCACCTCCCGCTTGCCCGCCATAAGGGGGTAGACCAACGCTTCGATTGCCGGAATGATCCGCGCCGGCACGTTCTCGTCCAGCACCGCCGGAAGCGAGCCGTCCGATTCGACGGATGAAACGAGCGTGGAGGCGCACCGGGCAGCCTGGTCGGCGGCCGCGAGCGCGAGGTCTTCCTCACCGAGCCGCCTAAGCATCGGCTCCAGCAGAACATAGGCCGCCCAAGTCTTCACGGCGAGGTAGACGTTGTTTCGGGCCTGACCGAGCGATGCGTCGAGGCTGTCGTAGGTGGTGATCTCCTTCCCGCCGGCGCATCGGCTGCTGTCCAGCCCCATAACCCCGTTGCGCAACTTCGGATCGGGGTGGTCCCGCTGCATCAGGCTGCGAATGATCGCGCGAAAGGTTGTCGCGTGGTTCTCAGCCCACGCATAGTCGCCGGTGTGCGAGATGTAGAGGCTCGCCGTGAGCGCCCAGTTCAGCAGCTCCTCGCAGCTCATGAACGAGAAGCACCCCCGGAGCCCCGCCTGCTCGTAGCCGGAGTGACCCGGGGCAGAGAACGCATTGGCCACGCCGACGTCGTGGGTGAAGGCGATTCCTCCCGGATGTCTGGTCGTGTCCCTCGGGAAGCAAACCTCGTCCTGGTAGGCGTATCGCTCGGCGTAAAGGTCGAGCTCGTTACGCACTGTCCACGGATTCAATGCAAGCTCGAAGAACGCCTGATCCACGATCAGATCGAACGTGTTCATCATTCGGTACTCGCCCTCGTGGACGATCCAGAGCGGCGCGCCGTCCTCGCGTTCGAGGCATTGCGTACAGCCAAAGTAGCTTCGAATCGCTTGGGCGGCCATAAGGGCGCGTGGACGGCTCAGCTCGGACGAAAGCCTTCGATCGAACGCGATGCCCTCACGCACGGTCCGGTCCGACTCCTCCAGTGCGTAGCCGGCGACCTCCTCGATCTGGTCGAACCATCGTCGGTAGAGGTAGCGAGTTCGAATTCCGGTGGTCGCCGTTCCCTCCCGGAAGAAGCACACCGCGAAACGAAATGTCCGCACTTCACCGGCTTGGACCATTCCCACGAGCACCCCAATCGAGCCGAGCATGAAAGGCAGGTTTTCGGCGTGTTCGTAGTTGAGAATTGCCTCGGGTTGCCAGGCGATGCCGGCGTAGACATCAAGATCGGCGGTGGCGATCGCCGTCGAGGTTCCTTGTCCGACCCCGAGCACTCCCTGCTCGCGCCATACGCGCATCTTCGAAGCCGGGTCGGAGCCGGCGTAGCCAAAGAAAGCTTTGCGCGGGGTGATCCCTCGCCGGTTATCGACGGTCAGTTCGGCGATGATGGCCGGGGTCAAAGCACGCTTGAGCCCGTCGCCGGTTGAGGTCGACGGGTCGGGGACTGCCTGGACCGGTGAGACGAGACGGAACGTCAGGTCGTCCGCCATCCACGTGTCGACGGCGGCACCCAAAAGTCGGGTGATCTCGTGGTCGGCGTAGACGCCAACCGCGGGTTCGCGCTGAAACTCGCCAAGCCCTTCGACGTCGTAATCCTTCTCGTCCGATGCCTGCTTCTCGGCGATCTGAAAGAAGGGGAGTGCCCGGAAGTGGCCGGGGCGCTCCCGTTCTTCGACGCCGATATAGACGCCCTCGTTGGCCGGGCCGGCGAGCTCCAATCCGAGGCCGCCGCAAGCTCCGCGTGAGCCAAGCGTGAAGGAGGCGAAAGCCCCGATGGGCGAGTGGTGTGCGTTGAAGAAGGGAGATTCGCTCATGTGCCTGACGCATAAACCAAGCTGCCGCGCCACGAGGGCGCGGCATAGCTAGGTCTCATCGAACTAAATGCTGGTCGGGGGGCCGGTCGGCGTCCAAGGTACGTGACGCCGATGGTCCGGCCTCATCCCGCGGGCATCAACGCCGAGCGTTCCACATATTCTGCAGAGGCAGAGTTACGGAGTTGGGATTGGTCTGCACCGGCGGCATAGTTTTGGCATGACCGTCGGTGAAGCTGAAGATACCTTGACCGGCGTAGACGGTCGCAATGGCGCCGTTTCGCTGGTCCTTGTTGATGAGCACGCCCGATACGTAGAGCGGCGTGTTGGCGGGCAGGCTACCGTCGGGAAGCTCCCCCGGGCTGGTCCAGTCCCACCAGTTGACGCCCGAGAGCATGTCGCCCTGGCCGAACTGGTTGTTGCCCGAGAAGCGGCCCGCGATCATGACGGTGCCGGCCGGCTGAGTGACGGCGGTGGTCGTCGTGATCGTCGTGCCCATCCACTGGTACCACGGCTGGCAGCGCGGGGTGACCTGCTGAACGCCCTGGTCCATGCCCATGACGCCGTAGAGGTCCCACTTGCCGGCCGAGTTGTCCCAGGCCTGGAAGCCGTTGGACGCGTAGCTGATCTCAACCGCGACGCCCGGGGTGAACCAGCTCTGCCACCAGGTGGTCAACAGCGGGTCGCTCGGATCGCGAAGCAGCGGAAGGTTCTTGATGTACGGTTGCGTGTCCCAAGCCCAGCCGCCGTCCCAAGGGTAGAACCAGGCGCAGCCGCAGCCCATCGGGAAGTAGTCGTCGGTGTCGTTCGTGTACATCAGAACGGCCAGCGAAGTCTGCTTATCGTTGGACAGAGATTGGGTCTTCTTCGCCTGGGCCTTGGCCTGAGCGAAAACGGGGAACAGGATCGCCGCGAGAATTGCGATGATGGCGATGACGACGAGGAGCTCGATGAGCGTGAAACCTCGATGTTTCATTGAATATGGCACCTTGTATTAGGAGACGTGGTGGAGCCTCGAATATCGAGACGACACGGAACGACGAGATGCGACGGCTCGATTGAACGGTCGCGGATGACGTGCGTGAGCAGGTCGATGGCGAGACCTCCGATCTGCGAGAGCGGCTGAAACACGGAGGTTAGCCGCGGCCGCAACTCTTCGCAGAAGGAAGTTGAATCGAACCCGACCACCGACAGCTCGGACGGCACCTTGACGCCGGCGTGCTCAGCAGCCCTCAGGATCGATGCAGCATGGCCATCGTTGTAGGCGATGACCGCAGTGAAATCGTGGGACAAAAGACTCTCGATGTCGTAGTCGTTGTCATCGCCCAAATAGACAAGGCTATCCGGACCTGCCGGAAGCCCTTGCCGCTCCATGTGGCGCACGAACGCATCGGCGCGGAGCGACGATTCGCCGTCGATGCAGCGCCCGTCCAGCGAAAAGGCGATGCGACGGTGAGCAAGCCCTGCGAGGTGGTAGACGGCCAGACCGACACCCTGGTCGTTGTCGCAGATGACGGTCGGGTAGGTTGCGTGCTCCGGTTGCGTACCATGAATGACGACCAACGGAGAGCTACAGTTGCGAAGCATGTCCAGGTTTTCCTGGGCTTGCGTCGTGTTGTACCAAACGAGCCCGTCGAAGCGGCCGTCGCTCATCGCATCACCTGGCTCGGTTCCGAGGAGCTTGGGGCAGAGCGTCACCGAATAGCCGTGTCGAAACGCGCCGTCGACGATCCCGTCCATCAGGGCTGAGAAGTATCGGGGACCGGAATTGAAGAGCGGCCGGGCAAAGCCCATTCCATGAACGACGCCGATGACCTCGGTCTTCTGGCTTCGGAAGTTGCGCGCGTAGACGTTGCACCGGTAGCCGAGCTCACGAGCCGCGATCCGGACACGCTCGGCAGTAGGAGCGCTGACCCGTACGCTGGAGGCTCGCTTGTTCAACACGTGCGACACCACCATGGGAGACACGTTCGCCCGTGCGGCAACGTCTCGCTGGGTTACGGGCAAGCGGACACCTCGCATTCTTGCCTCGTTCGGTTCCGTCGTTGGATCCTCATGCCTTACCGATTTGCTCCTCGAAGGGCCGGGAGAGGAGCGTTAATATATCGATATACAAAGTTAGTATACAGCGGATTTAACGATTGGTCAGGAGATTCTCGACCCTCCTCATAAAAACCGCAACATGTCGAGAAGTGCCGGATTTGGGCAGCTTCAAGCGAAGCAGCAAGATTGATGCCGGAAGGGACCTGATCGCGCGATCACGACGATCTCGTGGTCAGGACGATCACGGGATCTCGACTCAGAGGTTCTTGAGGAGCGCGACCAGTTGGGCCGGGTTCTGGTTGGCCTGGGCCAGGATAGCGAGGCCGCTCTGCTCGAGAACCTGATTCCTCGTGAGATTGGTTGTCTCGCTGGCGATGTTCGCATCCGCGATCGTGCTAACCGAGGCGCTCAGGTTCTGGGTGGCGACGCCAATCGACGTGGCCGCGGATTGAAGAACGTCGGCTTGGAACGAGCCAAGCTGCCCCTGGGCGGTTGCAACCTGGTTGATTGCCGCGTCGATAACCTGGATCGCGCTCGTGCCGCCCGCGGGCGAGGCGATGTTGAGCGTCGCGATCGATTGTCCAGGTAAGGCGCCGGTGCCGAGCGCGACGGCCAGCATCGAGGGCAGCGAGTAGCTCACCGCCTGGTTGGCATTGGCGCCTACTTGGAACTGAACGGACCCGGCGGTCAATACTCCCACCTGGGTGGCGGCGCCCAAACCGGCGTTGCCCGTCGGCGTGACCGTCAACGAATCGCCGGAAGAATCGGTCAATTGTAGGCCGGTCGCTCCCGCGCTCCGGCCACCCGTGAACGCTACGGTTTGAACGCCCTGCGTCGTAGTTACCGAAACGTTGAACACCCCGTCCGTTCCCGTGACGGGGGCGGGAGGCGCCGTGTCGAGGATCTGGCTGGGATCGGTGACGTTGATGCCGTACTGGGAGCCGAAGTTGCTCTGCGTAAGTTGGACGACGAACTGGCCGCCGGATGGCACCAGTTGCGCCGTCACGCCGGTCTGACTTGAGGCGGCGTTGATGCCGGAGACCACGTTTTGAACGGTTTCGCCAGTCGTAACCTGGAGTGCGTATCCGTTGAGCACGATCGTTCCGGCTGTCGAAACGGTCGAATTCGGGCCCGCAAAGAGCTGGCTGGTTGTGAGTTGAGCTTCGGTCGCGGCGGAAACTTTGCTGACCGTGACCGGGCCGCTTTGAACCTGGGAGCCGTTGAACGTTCCGCCGACGAAGAGAGAGCTGACGTCGGCGCCATCGGTGATGGCGGCTTGGACGCCCGCGCTTCCGTTGAGAAGATACTGGTTGCCGAACTGCGCCGTGCTCGCGATCTGATCGATGCTCGTGATCAAGCTGCTCAGCTGGGTTTGGTTTGCCTCCAAGGAACCGGCATCGAGCACGCCGCCATTGGCAGATCGCACGGCAAGCGAGCGCATCGATTGCAGCAGCGACTCAATCTGGGCCATAGCGCCCCCCGCGGTCTTCGCGAGATTAATGCCTGTTTGGGTGTTTTGGGACGCTTGGGACATCCCGGCAAGCTGAACCTTGATTCCCCCGGATATTACGAATCCGGCAGGGTCGTCGACGGGGGCGTTGATGCGGAGCCCGGAGCTCAGGCGCTGAATCGAGGTGTTCAGGTTCTGGTCGTTCTGCTCGACGCTCGCGATCGCCGTCATGGCGGAGAGATTGGTGTTGATCGAAAGGCTCAAATCCCGCGTCCTTGCTCGCGCCACGAAAAACCTGGCACGAATCCATGTTAAATCTTCGGCCAGATATGGAAAAAGGTTAGGCCCCGGTTGCCCGGCGCTATCCCAGCAGCCTGTTCAACAACGCCGCGAGCCGCAGACCCGCGATCGCAACCTGATGTTTGCAGACTCTCTGGCCCTTGCTCAGGTAGTCCGCCGACGGCTCCGTGTTCTCCGGGGTCGTATAGACGACCGACTTTGCCAGCGCCTCGCCGCTTTGAGCCCAGGCGTTGGGGTCGCTCACGCGGAGCGCTGAAGCGCGGTCCGACTTGGACAGGGATGCCAGGCACTCGGTGGCATAGGCGTCGACCTTAGATCGCCCCTCCGGGGTGAGCGGTCTCGATATCTCCTCGAATCCGCCGCACCCGGAGTCCCAAAGAAAGTGGAGGTTGTGGCGCCCTCGGCCCGTTCGGTTGTCCACGTAAAACCGGTTCCCGCCGGCGTCACCCTTGGGCTCGGCGTCGGTTACCCGGGAGACGCAATGGAGCGGCATATGGATGTCGCCAACGAAGTGGAGCAGGTAACGCAGCGCCTCCCCGCGATCGGAATCTGAAGCCGAGCGATTCTTCAGCACGCTCGAGAACTTGCCGATCGCCCAGACGACGTTTTCGGAATCGGGCTTAAGGTCGGTCGGCTTGCCGTCCGCCCGGAAGTAGAAGTCGATGTAGTGCCAGGGCCCGTTCTCGCGTGTCTTGGTGTCGTCCGCCCAGACGGCGGCGGTGATGAAGTCAGGCGTCTTCGCAGGCGCTTTGACCTCGACGAGCCGCTTGGCCTCCGCCCGCGCCTTTGGCGACATGTTTCGCCAAGCGATGTCGGCTACGATCATGTGGCCGGTGGCGTGCCAGGCAAGGGAGTATGCAGCGGCGGCGGCCGCGGCGATGATAGGGGCGAGTCGGCGAAAGGGCATTCGACGATTTTGGCCGAACGAGTCCGGGGGGCGAGAACCCTTAGCTTAATTCCTTCTTCGCTTCGATCCAGAGCACGTCCCACTCTTCGGGGGACAGCTCTTGGAGCGGCTTTGTCGCTTTCGCCTCCATCGCTTCGAAGCGCGAGGTGAATCGGCTCACCATTGCCCGGAGTGCGGCCTCGGGTTCGACGCCAAGCCATCGCCCAACGTTCACGAGGGCGAACAGGAGGTCGGCGAACTCTTGCTCGACCGCAGCCGGGTCGCCGCCGGCAAGCGCGGCGCGGAGTTCCTCCTCCTCTTCGCGAACTTTCTCCCAAATGGCCTCGACCGAGGGCCAATCGAACCCGGTTCGAGCTGCGCGCTTGCTCACCTCGTAGGCTCTTTGCAAGGACGGCATTGTCCGCGGTACCCCGCCGAGGATCGATCTGGGCTTGCCACCCTTCTCCCTCGACTTGAGCTCGTCCCACTGACGGAGCACCCCCGCGGCGTCCAGTTCGCCGACGTCGCCGAAGACGTGCGGGTGTCGGCTGATCAGCTTGGACGAGATCGCCTCCGCGACCGAATCAATGTCGAAGGCGCCGTCGCGACGCTCCATCGCCGCGTGCAGCAACGGCTGAAGAAGGACATCTCCGAGTTCCTCGCGCATCGAGGCCTGGTCCGAGGAGTCGATGGCGTCAAATAGCTCGTACGCCTCTTCGAGGAGGTACTTCTTCAGGCTGGTGTGCGTCTGCTCCTGATCCCACGGGCACCCACCCGGGGCAAGCAGCCTATCCGTGATCTGAACCAGAACCTCGAGCGGCCCCGTCGAATCCGGCAGCAATAGGGTCGAATCCTCGGGGAGGTCTCCTTCGACCGGATGCGCGTCGAGGCCCGCCCGGCGAAGCGCCTCAAAACCGTCCTGAGCCGGGTCCGGATGGTAGAGCCTGCCGGCATCGCGAAGCTGCTCGAGGAGTTCGGAAGGATAGGGCGGCCGGCCCAACCGGATGACGCGGACCAAAGCTAACCGGCCGGCTTCGTCCCGCCGCTTGTCGCCTTCGAACGGAGATCAAGCCAAGCCTTTTCAAACGTCTTGTCGGCGATCTCAACTTTAGCCTTTGCAAGCATCTCTCCGACCATCTTTCCGACGTTGTTCTTCGCGCTGCCGCGCTCCATCATCATCTGGCGGCGAATCGACTCTCCCAGCTTGGCGTCGTACGGTATCGGCTTGGCTTCCACGGCGCTCTCGTACCGGATACGCTCGATCAACGTGCTGTTTGCGGGCTGGCCTGGGACCTTCAACCATCCGGTCGAGTTGCCGATTTTCGCCGCATTCAGCGCGTCGCGGATCGACGCATCGAGGGAGTCGAACGGGACCCCCTTCAGCAGTCCACCCTGGAGCTTGGATAGATCCAGACTGCGCGCGGTGGCGACGGCCCCGAACTCTTTGCCGGCGGCAAGGTCTGCATCCACCGCCGCCTTGTCGGCATCGCTGTCCACCACGATGATCCGTAGGTCGACACGCTTAGGGTTGACGTAGCGCTCCGGGTGGTTCTTGTAATTGTCTTGAACCTCCTGGTCCGTGACCAGGATGCCCTCGGTGAGGAGCTTGAACCGGCACAGGTCCAACTGAACCTGATACCTCAAATCCGCTGCCGTCAAGCCTTCCGCGGTGGCGTTTGCCTCGAGCATCGGATTGGCGGCCTTTCGGGCCTCATAGGCTTGATCGATCTCCGCCGGTGTCGGGGCGACGCTGTGGCTCTCCGCCAGCTGGATGGTTACGCGCTCCGTGATCAGCCGATCGAGGGTGACGATGCCGGGGATCACTTCTACGAAGCGCTCGCCGTATGCCGCGTAGACGCCGCTGAGGTGCTCCATGCGGTGGTAGTACTCGGTGCTGGAGATCGCCTGACCATTCACGGTCACAACGGTCTTTGGCTCTCCCTGGGCGCCGGCGAGGCTGACGACGGAAAGCGCGATGAGCGCTGAAATCGACTTCAAAGTGTGTTCTCCAAATGGTTTGCCTTGGATAGGACGTACGAGATTCGGCTGCTGCTCCGTTGCCTCATCATTTGAGCTTCGAAGTCATCTCCGGAACGGCATCGAACAAGTCGGCGACCAGACCCAAGTCTGCCACCTCGAAGATGGGGGCATCGGGATCCTTGTTGATCGCCACGATCACCTTCGAATCCTTGATTCCCGCAACGTGCTGGGTCGAGCCGGAAATGCCGGCCGCAATGTATAGCTGGGGCGCGACGACTTTGCCGGTCTGACCCACTTGAATGTCGTTTGGAGCGATCCCTGCGTCCACCGCGGCGCGGGTCGCTCCCACCGCGGCCCCCAGCGCATCGGCGAGTCCGCCGATGACCGACTCGAAGGTGGCCGCGTCCCGTAGCGGCTTTCCGCCGCTCACGACGCGGTTTGCCTGGGCCAGATCGGGCCGGCCCTCCCGCTTGGCGCTCGCCGAGATTCGCGTCGTTGCTCCCGGGGCCGCCGAAACCTTAGCGCTGCTTACGGGCTCTTTCCCGGACGTTTGAAATCCGGACGGCCGGAACGTCAGCACGATGGGTGTGCCGGCGACCTCCACAGTCTCGATGATCGCGCCGGCGAAAACGGGGCGGCGAAATCGGGTGGGACTTTCAACCGAGATGACATCGGTGACCATCGGCGCATCGAGGAGCCCGGCGACTCGAGCCATCACATCCTTGGACGCCATCGAGGAGACCGCCGCGATAACGGCGTGGCCCTCGGCTTTCGCCTGAATCGCAGGGGCCACGGCGTCGGCGGGAGGTGCGTCGGCGGAGATCTCGAGGACCTCGAACGTATCTGACAGGGCAGCCGCGAGGCCGGCACATTGAGCCACTTCGGCGCGATCGAATGCGACGAAAAGGATCACGCGATCGCTCCCATCGACCGAAGCGCGCCGAGAAGCTCGTCGACGGACCCGACCTTTCGGCCGGGCGGTCGGGCCGGGGCCGGTTCGAGCTTGACGACGGAGACTCTTGGCGCGGCGTTCACGGAAGGAGCGGTACGGTCCAGCGGCTTGGAGCGGGCCTTGATGATCGCGGGGAGCGCGATGTAGCGCGGCTCGGCCAGGCGAAGGTCCGCAGTGACCAGGGCCGGGAGGGGGAGCTTTAACGTTTCCTCACCGGCGTCGGTCTCCCGGGTCACTTGGACCCCGCCGGTGACGAGCGTGATCTTCGATGCGAATGTCGCCTGGGGAAACCCGAGTCGGGCGGCAAGCATTTGCCCCACCTGGTTGGCATCGTCATCGGTCGCCTGCTTACCCATGAGAATCAGGTCCGCGCCATGAGCCTTCTGCACGGCCTCGAGCTCCTTGGCGACTCCAAGAGCGTCGAAGCGCGCTTCGGTTTCGACCAGAAGCGCGCGGTCCGCGCCCATGGCCAGCGCTTTCCGGAGCTGATCTTCGCACGCTGCCGGTCCGACGGAAACGCAAACGATCTCTATCGTGGAATCGGCCTCTTTCAACCGCACCGCCGCTTCGAGGGCGATCTCGTCGAACGGGTTGATTTCGAACTTGAGCGAAGCGGTGTCGATGCCAGAGCCGTCCGGCAGAGGCCGAGGTTTGGCATACGGATCAGGTACCCGCTTGATCGGGCAAAGAATTCTCATGGGGAGTG
>Ga0070734_10002031_pt1 | contig 26477 bp, 17 predicted proteins | sample Coa_R1_8_FD_66444 | JGI IMG/M metagenome (GOLD analysis project Ga0070734, IMG submission 66444) | Surface soil microbial communities from Centralia Pennsylvania, which are recovering from an underground coalmine fire - Coalmine... | ecosystem: Environmental > Terrestrial > Soil > Unclassified ... | reverse complement strand
GACGACGCGCCCTTCCCGTTCGGCTACCTGCGTGGTCGTCAACGAGAGATTTTCCGCGAGATAGAGCTGGGTCATCAGAGCCGTCAGTTGTTCCGGGTGCAGATCGCCGAAGGTGACGCGATACAGTTCCGGAAAGGCCTGAACCAGGATTCGGGCCATGGCGGGCGCATCGGCGCGTTGGGCCATGCGAATGTGGAGGCTTTCGCCTGGCTGCATCTTTTCCGGCTCCTGTTTTGCGGCAAGAGGCGCCTCATTGACGCCTACATCCGCCGAATCGCTTGACATTTCTGCCCTCCACGCTTATACTTCCCTTAGAATTGCATTTTCACCTCGCTTTTCCCTACCCCTTGGCCGCTTGTGGGGCGGGGTGGAGAAGGAGAACACGCCCGTGATTACCGCGGAGGAACTGGCGGACGCCCGCCGCCGTGCAAACGACTATTTGACTCGCGCCGGGATCGTCCTTACGCCGCAGGAGCGCGACCACATCGAGGTCGCCGATTTCGGTCTGAGCGAGTTGGAGCAGACCGGTCTGGAGATCGTGGTGTATGTGAATACGGAGCGCTGCTGTGCCAAGGAGTTGGTGATGTTCCCCCGGCAGACCTGCCCGCAACACTACCATCCGCCGGTGGGGGACGATCCGGGCAAGGAGGAGACGTTTCGCTGCCGCTGGGGCGAGGTTTATCTCTATGTTCCCGGCGACCGGACCCCCTCGCCGAAAGCCGTTCCGCCTGCAGGCCACGAGGCGTACTATACTATCTGGCATGAGATCGTGCTGCGCCCCGGCGACCAGTATATCATGATGCCGGGCGTGCCGCACTGGTTTCAGGCGGGCGACGAGGGCGCGGTCATCAGCGAGTTCTCCACTCGCAGCCGCGACGAATACGACGTCTTCCGCGACCCGGATATTCAGCGCGCCACCCATGTGAAAGAGGGAAATTAGCCGCCATATTCCGTGTATATACTAACGGCGCATCAGAATCCGCATGTAGGGGCAGACCTACGTGGCTGCCCTGGGCGAACACATAGGTTCGCCCCTACGTGGGCAACCACAGCACAAGGGAATGAATTCCCTCGCTGGTGGCCTTCGGCCAAGTGTCGGCCTGCGCCGACACGAACCACCTGGCGGGAGGTACGTGTCCCCGTAGGGGGACACTTGGCCGAAGGCCACCAGCGAAGGGCTTTAGCCCATTGCTCAAAAATAGGGGAACGACCTGATCCGGATACCCGAACGATGAAACTGGAACTACGCTCTCTACGTGTCAAAGAATGCGGCCCACTACGCGACGTCTGCATTGATTTTTGCGACGCCTCCGGCAAACCACGCCCAATTACAGTTCTGGCGGGAGCCAATGGGAGTGGCAAGACCACGGTCCTTGAACTCATTGTCACGCTTTTAGAGTTTCTTGATAAAAACTCGCGAATGTTCTTCACGGGTGCGGTTGGTCATGTGCTTTCCGTCGGCGGAATATCTGAAGCAGCCCTCTCTGAAACTATTCTCTCTCGAACGAGCTATGTCGAAATAGATCTCTTATTAGATGAAAAAGATGAAAAAAATGCTGGCTTAAGGTTCAACAATCAACAACCTCATTTATTTGAGCAGCAGCAGGGTATTGGGCAACTGGAAGAATTGATTCGTTCCTCTCATCAGAGAATTATAGATTTTCATGATATGAATACATCGGCAGTTGTTTATCCGGCACTGGCTCCTTCAATCCTCTACTTTCCGCATAGCCGTCAACTGACGCCGCTACGTGGAACCCAGGTACAAAAAGAAGAGACTAAATATGAGTGGATTCATCGCTATGAAAATGTACGCGAGTTTGCGGGATCGCTGGATAGTTATCTGATTTGGCTGGATTATGCGGAACCGGAAACGTTTGCTCGTGCCATAGAGTTTTTGAATAGTCTGGACTTCGATGGGAAGACTTTCGGAGTCTCACGTAAGGATCTCAAATCCACCGTTACGACACGTGATGGGCGAACTCATGGCATCTCAGATCTGAGTTCAGGAGAACAGAACATTCTCATCATGCTGTTGGAATTGCGCCGCCGTCTGCTTCCGTATAGCATCGTATTGATTGATGAAATCGAGAACAGCCTACACCCCGCATTCCAATATCGTCTGGCACAAGCCCTCAAACGGATGCAGGAGAGCATTCCTTTTCAACTGATCGTAACGACGCATGCTCAAGCATTCGTAGATATTTTCGGGTTAGATTCCACTCTGATACTGACGGAGTTTTGAACAATGCCTACACGTAATATCAAAAGTCTGTCGTCTGATTTAACCCAGACGCTTTTCACTGCTGGTCCGCGCAAACCGATACTCGTTAAGGATGAAGAGGACCGTATTACGCTCCATCTGAAGGATCGGGAACATCTGTCGGAACGGGAGTATATTGCGTTTGGCAATACAGACCGGCTGCAGCGTGTGGTGCAAGAAGCAAAGAAGTATAGTTCCAAGGAAGATCCGATAGGCGTGGTCGAGGCGGAAGCGCTCTATGATGATGTGCCGGATGTCTTTGACCTGCGACCGACGACTGCACAACGTGTCACTGTGAAAATACGGAAACAAGAACCAGCCCGCTTCTCTTTCGTGGATGAGGATGCGCCCTCCGGATGGGAGAAAGAGCAGGATGGAGAAGCCGCATGACCGACAAATATCCCTGGTACGGGTTGGTCGAAGGGGATTCGTTAGAACAGGGAGACATTTTACGGCAATGTCCGGTGCTGCTTCCCATGCCGGACATGACTTTTCCTCTTACTGACAATTCAATCTCAGCAGACCTGCTTACCTTCGACGTTATTGTGATGACACAATCTTGTGATCTGGTAAACGATAAGGTTCCAGACGTGATTTTGTGTTCTCATTTTGATTTGAATGAAGCCGGAATGCTCGATGCTTCCTTGGGAAAGAAAGACACCCATAAAGCTATTCTCAACGGTTATCGGCATCGTTATATGATGCTGGCATCAAACGCAGAACCACCGATGGGACATCGGATTGTGGATTTCGGGCGTATTTTTTGTTTGCCCAAAGCGTTTGTACGTCAATTTGCTTCCGGACAAGGAAAACGGCTCCGCCTCTGCCCGCCCTATCGGGAACATCTTTCCCAATCATTTGCCCGTTTTTTCATGCGCGTTGGATTGCCGCAGAACATTGAAATATGACACATCCGCTCTGACCGTTCTAATAGAACAAAACCCCCGCAGAAGTACGCGGGGGTTAATTTGTATAGTGGCCCAGTTTGTTAAATCACCGCGAAAGAGTACCGACATTCTGGATGGGCGTTCCATAGGGGATCAAAGTAGGCGCGGCGCGCACCGAGGCGACCTGGGAGATGCGCCACTGCCCGCCTACGCGGCGGATCCGGTATACCTGCTGTTCGTTGTGGTCGGCATAGATGAACTCGACCGGCAAACTCAGGGTGTCCTGCCCGAGGGAGGCTTTATGGTTGAGGTCGGCGGAGATCCCCTTGAGCGGGCCGGTCAGACAGACCAGGTAGTCACGCAGATAGGCGTCGCCCTTTTCGGTCCGAATTCGGGCTAACTCGGTCTTCAGAGGCTCGGCGAACTGGGCCAGATAGGTATCCAGGTCTCCCTTGTGCGCCGCCTCGAACGCATCCTCGACCGGCTGCAGGGGCGAAGCCTCCTCCACGACTGGCGGCGAGGCGGAGGGCGGCTGTTGGCTGATGGCATCGATGGCTGCCGCGCTCTCGGTAGAGGGAACCACTCTCCTCTGGGGGAAGAGGGCGCTGACCAGCGCTGCCAGGATCACCAGGCCGACCAGCGCCACCTGCGGGGTGATTTTACGGTTTGCCGGAAGCAGGCGGCGCAGAAGCTTGCCCATTGCTTGCTCCTCCATTCGGAGAGTTCGGAACGGAACCGGGAGCCGAACGTGGCAGCAGGTTCAGGTCTACCGGCGCCCGTCCGTCCTGATGGATGATCTTGAGGCGGGGCAGGATCTCCTCGACCGTCTCCAGGTAGAGGCGGGCGCGGGTGACATCCGGCGAGAGGCGGTAGGCCGCATAGGCTTTCAGAAACCGCTCGGCATCGCCCTGCGACTGACTGATCTGCTGCTGGCGATAGGCCAGCGCCTCTTCATGCATGCGGGAGGCTTCGCCCTCCGCTGCCGGCAGGGTGGCATTCGCGTAGCTCTCCGCCTCCTTGACGATGCGGTCGCGGTCTTCGCGCGCGCTGGAGACATCGCGGAAGGCATCGGCGACAGGAACCGGCGGCGTAATGGCCTGGATGTTGACCGCCGAAATGGAGATGCCCAGGTTGGCGCGGTCCGCAGCCTGCTGGATGGCCCGCTGCACCTGCGCCTGGGTCTCCAGCTTGCCCGTGGTGAGCAGGAGGTCCACGGGCTGTCCGGCGACCGTCATGGCGACTGCCGTCTCCGCGCTCAGGCGCAACGTCTCCGTGGTGTCCACATTGGCGAAGAGATAGGCGCGCGGTTCGCGCACGGTATACTGCACCAGCAGTTCGACATTGATCAGGTTGTTGTCGCCCGTCAGGTACTCGCGCCGGGCCGGGGTAACCGGGCGGCCCAGCGCCTGGTCGGGAAGTTCGAAGCCGATGCTGAGCCGCTTCTGTTCGCGCACCTTCACGCGATCCACGCGGTCGATCCCCCACGGAAACCCCAGGTGCAGCCCGGGCGAGACCCGGTCCGCGACCACTGCCCCGAACCGGCGCACGATGGCCTGCTCATCCACCTGCACCCCATAGAAACCCGTCAGCAGCCAGAGGAGGCCGATAGCGCCGGTCAGGCGGGGGAGCAGGCGGTTCTGTGTTCCGGGGGCGTCACGCACGGCGGGATACATAGGGTTCTACTTCCTTTCTTCCACCTTGCCGGTTGTCAGCAGGCGCATCAGTTCCGAGTCGGAGGAGAGGACGACGGTCGTCTTATCATTCATAAACTTCTTATAGGCATCCAGTGTGCGGGTCAGACGATAGAATTTCGGATCGTGATTGTAGGCTGAGGCGTAGGTGCGCATGGACTGCGCGTCGCCCTCGCCGCGCAGGTTTTCGGCCTCCTCATACGCCTTCGCCAGGATCTCGGTCTTCTGACGGTCGGCCTCCGCCTTGATCCGCGTCGCCTCCTGCGTCCCCTCGGCGCGGATCTGGCGGGCGATCCGCTCGCGCTCGGCCCGCATCCGGGCAAACACGCTCTCCTTGTTCTCCTCCGGCAGGTTGATGCGGCGCAGATAGACGCCGCAGACCTCGACGCCATACTGATCGCGGGCCGCGACGGCGCAGTGCTGCGTCACATCGGCCATGATCCGCTCGATCTCGATCTGGTCCGGGTTGGTGGAGATCAGGCTATTCAGATCGTGGTTGCCGAGCGCGATGGAGAGTTCCGATTTGACGATGTCCTGCAGACGGCTCTCCGCGCCCTGTCGGTCGGCGACGGCCTGCAGGAAGCGCTGCGGGTCCGCGACCCGCCAGACAGCGTAACTGTCCACGAGGAGATTCTTCTTGTCGCGCGTCAGAAGCTCGGAAGCCTGCGGGTTGAAGGTCTGCCGGCGCGTATCGAGGACGATACGGCTCTGCCAGGGCCATTTCATGTGCAGTCCCGGCTCCCGTACGACCGCAACCGGCCTCCCAAACAGCGTGACAATAGCAGCTTCGCTCTCTCCGACGGTGTAGAAGAGCGTCATGAGCAGGATCCCCACGATCAAGAACCCGATTCCTAATATGCGTGTTATGATGTTCATAGATCTGACCTTTCGGCAGGGGGCGGGGCCCCTGCCCAACAGGGGTTGTGTAGGGCGCAGGCCCCGTCCTGCGCCGATCAATTTGGCAATACCGAAAGGTTATCGGCAGGGGGCGGGGCCGCTGCCCTACAACCGTACCATTCATGCCTGGGAACGTAGGGGCGCAGCAAGCAGCGCCCCTACATGCTGCGCCCTGCCCCATGATTGCCCCTACTGCTCTACCGGGGGCGGGAAGGACGGCGCCGGTTCCGGCGCGGGCAGGGCAGGCAGGTTGTAGAGCGGGCCGTCCGAGAGCCAGAGTTGCCGCCGCCCGCCGCCCTGTGGATCCAGCACATACTTGCCGGGGCGTTCCAACGCCACTTCGACGGTCTCCAGGAAGAGGCGCTCCGCATTCACCTCCGCGCCCTGCCGGAACCCTCCCCACATCTGCAGGAAGCGGTCGCTGTCGCCGGAAGCGTGGTGTGTGCGCTCGAAGGTATAACCGGCGGCCAGCGCGACGTTCTGCACCGCCTGCCCCTGCGCCAGCGGAATCGTCTCGTTCCGATAGGCTTCCGCCTGTGCGACGGCGGTGACCTTCTCCTCCGCCGCACTCGAAACGTCGCGATAGGCGGCCACGACCTCCTGCGGCGGATGCACCTCCTGCAGCCGCGCCTCCACCACGACCAGCCCGGTCTCAAAGCGGTCGCAGTCCTCCTGCGTACGGCGGAGGATCTCGGCCTCCAGCGCCCGCCGCCCCGTCGTCAGCATGGCCTCCAGGGAGGTGCGCTCCGCGACGCGGCGGAGCGCAGCCTCGCCGGATTGCCGCAGCAGAATCTCCGCATCGGCGACATGGAAGAGGTATGCGCGCGGGGCCTGGACCCGGTACTGGAGGGTCAGGTTGGCATCCGCCAGATACGCGTCGCCGGTGATGAGCAGCGCCTCCTCCGCGACGCGCTCGATGCTGTCGCCATGCGTGGAGTTCCACTCGGAGGATGCGGAGGCGGCGGCAGAGGGGCGTAGCGTGCGAAATCCGATCTCGGCGCGGTGCACCGAGGCCAGGTCCACCGTCGTGACGCTCTCGATGGGCCAGGGCAGGCGATAGTGCATGCCGGCAGGAACCTGCGCAGCCATCAACTTACCGAAGCGCTGCAGGACGCCTACCTGCCCCATGGGGATCGTGTAGAAGCCGGTGGAGAGCCACAACCCGAGCAGAAAGCAGCAGACGAGCGCGCGTGCTCTCGTGGGGTGCGCCCGCAGCGTCTCCGTACACGCTTCACCCACCGCAGCCAGAAACTCGACGGCGGTATTCGCCATCAGGCGCTGCCGGACCCGCGCCAGGACGCACGCGCCCGACAGCACGGCTCCTGGCGCGTCGGCCTTTGGGGCGACCCGCGCCGTGAGCAGGCGCAATGCGCTGCCGATGACCAGCAGCGACGCCGCCTGGTGCAAGATCGCGGCCAGGATCGGCGACAGGTCGCGCCCCGTCCCGAAGAGCGCGGGCCACCGCGCCTGGAGCAGGCTGCCGAACCAGGCCAGCCCTCCCGCCGCACTGACGAGAACGCTGACCGCATTCCAGCCGATGCCATAGAGCAGCAGGTTGCGCTGGATGAGCCGCAACGCGCGGCGACTGACCATAAGGGCTTCCGGCAGGCGCGTCAGGTCATCCGCGACCAGGACCAGGCCGGCGGCCTCCACGGCGATGTCCGCGCCGTCGTGCCCCATGGCGATACCCACGTTGGCGGCAGCCAGGGCGGGGGCGTCGTTGATACCGTCGCCTACGAACGCCACGCGGCGGCCCTGCGCCTGCAGCGCCTCGATACGCGCCCGCTTGTCCGCCGGGAAGAGCCCGGCCTGATACCCGCCGATCCCGACGGCATTCGCCACGGCCGCCGCGACCGGAACGGCATCTCCGGTGAGCATCTCGATGGGCGCGATCCCCAGCGCCTGCAGCGCAGCAATCGCCGCAGCGGCCTCGGGGCGCACCGGATCGGCGATGGCTATGAGCCCGACCGGCGCGCCCTCCTCCGTCACATAGAGCACGGTCTGGCCCCGCGCCTCCAGCGCCGTCGCCTGCGTCTCCGCCTCCGTCGAGAGCATCACGCCCTGCTCTGCCAGCAGGCGTCGGCTGCCCGCCAGGATACACCGCCCCCTGAGATACGCCACGACGCCCAGGCCGGGGCGCTCTTCGGCGCGGTCGAGCGCGGGGAAGTCCCTGATCCCCCGCGCCTCCGCCGTTAGCAGCACGCAGCGGGCCAGCGGGTGCCTCGAACTCTGCTCCGCCATCGCTGCGAGCCGTAACGCCTCCTCTTCCGTGCGTCCGTCCAGCGTCACGATCTCCACGACCTCCGGGCGGCCCCGCGTCAGCGTCCCCGTCTTGTCGAAGACCACGCAGTCTACCTGCGCCAGCGCTTCGATGCCGGCGCCGCCCTGCGCCAGCACACCGCGCCGCGCCAGACGTCCGATGGCGGCGGCGATGCCGGTAGGCGTCGCAAGCACCAGGGCGCACGGGCAGGCGATGATGAGGGCCGAAGCCATACGGGTCAGTGCGACGTCCAGCGGAGCATGGAGTGGGAAGTACCAGAGGAGGAAGGTGAGCGCGCCGGCACAGAGGACCAGGAGGACGAACGGCCTGCCCGCCCGGTCGGCCAGACGCTGGGTCGGGGCTTTACGGCTCTCGGCCTCGGCAACCTGCCGGGCGATCTGCGCCAGGGTGGTGTTCGCGCCGACCGCCGTCGCCTCGATCTCCAGCAGCCCGCTTACGTTCAGGGTCCCCGCGTGAACGGTCTCCCCCTCCGTTCGGGCCTGGGGCAGCGCCTCCCCCGTCAGCGCCGCCTCGTCCACGGCGGAGTGGCCGCGCCGCACCACTCCGTCTACCGGGATCCGCTCGCCGGGGCGCACGCGCACCCGGTCGCCGACCAGGACCCCCTCCGGGGGTACGGCGACCTCGTGCTCGCCCCGCAGCACGGTCACCGTCTGCGGGACGAGTTTGCGCAGGGCGGCGACGGCATTGCGCGTCCTGCCGACGGCGTAGGTCTCCAGCGCCTTGCCGATGAGCATGATGAGGATCACTTCAGCAGCGGCGGCGAACTGCCCGATGCAGAGCGCGGCGACGGCAGCGATAGTCACAGCCAGGTCGCCGCCGAGGCGCCCACGCGCCAGTTTCGCCAGGCTGTCCCAGATCAGCCCATAGCCCCCCACCAGGGTGACGATGAGCGCGGTGTCCAGCCCGAAGATCTGCGTGAACAGCCCTGTCACGTTCAGCAGCAGCAGGACCGCCGTAAAGACGATCAGCGTGATCTCGCTCCCGGTATTGCCGCTGCCGTGATGATCGTCCTCCGCGCCACGAGGCGCGGTGATGGGTTCGTTGTCCTTGCTCATTTCGCCGGCATCCTTTACGGGGCGTAGGTGACCCACATGGGCGACACCCAGGCGAGCTGTCCATCCGCCTGCTCGATGCGGACATAGTAGTAGCTCTGCCCCGGTTTGGCCGCGTTGTCCATCCAGTTCAGATCCACCTGCGGCGAATTGGGCGTCAACGTGGCGACCACCTGGTTGTTTTTGATGACTACGACCCGCGCGATAGACGCCGTGCCCTGCGCCATAATGTGGAGCCGGGGCGCCTGCTTCGTCGTGAACTCGTCGCCCATCATCTGTTCGCCGCAGCGCACATCCACGAGGATATTGTCCGTGGCGGCGTAGGTGTGTCGTTTGCGGAAGGCGTCGAAGATACCCGCCCGCGTAGGCGTTTCGGTATAAGCGACCCCATAACCGATATGGGTGGAGCGGTGGTCGGAGGAGGCCTCGAAGCCGAACTTATAGCCCTTCTCAAACGCCTTCCAGACAAACCCTGCCGGTTCAAAGCCGCTGACAGAGTTCCCCTTATTGGTGGCGCTGCGCGGCGCGCCGTCATACTCATAGCTCTGGCGGTCGCCCTGATAGATCTCGACCTCCGGCTCGACCACCGGATCGTGGTCGCGCCAGTCGGTCCCCTGGTCGGTAGCCGTGGTATGCGGGGCGCAGATGCCGTTGAACTGATGCAGGAAACGATAGAGCATCTTGGTGTCGTTCGGGCTGATCCCTCCGCCCTGGCCGTTCGTCAGCCGGGGCAGGGAGCGAATGCCGCGCTCCACGAACATCACATTGCGGTGTCCGTTCGGATAGGCCAGGCTCCGTTCGCAACCGAAGAGCGGCACAAACTGCGGCCCGGTATGGTACGCGTCGTCCAGCTTCTGGATCTGCCACCAGGTATACTCCCGTTCGATGCCGTAATCGTGATCGCCGGCGCAGATCCAATCCTGGGAGGCGGCGTCGATGGCGTAGCGGAACATATCGATCAGCGGACCGTCGTTGCCGCCATCGAAGGAGATCTCGGTATGGCGGTGGAAGTCGCCGCGCACAACCTGGTAGGTCTTGCCCCCGATCTTCGCCCGGTAGTTGCGCATCCGCGCCACATCCTGCCGCTCCGCCTCCGTCTTCGGGGTGATCGCGTGGGCGGCAAGCGGTGGGTCCGCCACAAGCTGCGGCGCAGCGGTGTTCACATCCAGGGAGACCGAAGCGTAATAGAGATCGTAGTGCGGGATGGAACCGAAGGCGTGGTTGCGCGCATCCGAAGCGTGGATCAGGGCGATCTGCCCATTTGGGGCAGGCACGAGCGCCGGGCGGTTGTCCAGCACGGCATCGGAGTCCGGCACAAGCTGGGCGGGCGTCCATGCATCGCCATCGTAGGTGGTGACGAAGGAGAGCCAGACCGTCCCGACGCGCGCCCGCAGGTCCGCAAAGGGCTGGCGGTAGGTCAGATAGACGCGGCCGCTCTTGTCCGTGCCCAGGCGGGGGAAACTCCGCTGCACGGCGGGCGGGGCAGGCTGCTGCGCGAATCCCGCCTCCGGACCGGGCTGGGGTTCGTTGCCCGCTCCCGGTTGCCCTTGCTGCCCCTGCTGGCCCTGTTGACCCTGCCTGTTCCCTGGCCGATTTTGCCCTCCCGCGCCTCCTCCGCGCCGGCCCTGTAACAACACGGCCTCTTCGGGTTCGGTGGGCGCCTCCTCCGGTGTCTCCTCCTCCTGGGCTTCTGCGGGCGTCTCCTGGGTAAACGCTGCCATTACGGGATTGGGCCGTTGTGGATTGGGTTGCTGCTGCCTTCGCTGCCTTCGCTGTCTGCCTCCCGGCATGGCTCGAAGCTGCGATCCGGCCTGAAAGCTCTCGGCCAGCGCTCCGGCCGTATGGAAGGATTTGCCGCCCACAAAACATCGGACCTCCACGGTGTGATTGATATAGAGCGGATTGCCCTGGTTCTGAACCAGGTAGCCATAATCCTTGCCCCACTCCGGGCTGCCCACTTCATAGGCCACCCAGACGCGGTTCTGGTCATCGCAGGCCAGGCTGGGACGCGCCTCGAAGCGGGGCGTATTCGCGACCACCAGTACCGGATCGGCCTGTCCGTTGACGATCCGCCGCATCCGCACATCGTAGTCGCCCTTATCATAGGTATCCCAGGCCACATAGACGCTGCCGTCATGCGCGCAGGCGATGGCCGGATCCCAATCGTTGAGCAGGCTGTTGCTTACCGTTATCGGCGTAGACCAGCGCCCGCTGCCGTTCGGCAGGGAGCGCACGAAGATGTCGGCCTGTCCGTTGCGGAAGCCCTGCCAGGCCAGCCAGATATTCCCGTTCTCCTCCCGGGCCATCACCGGCATCAGGTCCGGGCCGACATCGGTGGTCAGGCGCTCGACAGGGTCGAGCATGCCGTTGTGATATCGGCGGGCATAGAGGTCCCAGTTGCCCTGCACGTTCTGCGACCAGACGGTCCAGACGTCGCCCGTGTTGTCCACGGCGATGGCGGGGCGAATCACATCCTCTCCCGGCGGGGTGAGTGCCGCCACATCCGTATAGGTCGTTCCATCCGCCCCGATCCGCGCCAGGCGCACCTGATCCCCGTTGTTTTTGGGGACCAGATTGTCGAAATTGGCGGGTTCCTGAGTGTAATTGGCCAGGATGGGAGCGTCGCCCGTTCCGAGCTGATAGGCGACATAGGCGATCCAGGTCGTGCCATCCGGTGCGGTTGCGGCGACCGGATAGTCGTCCTCCGTAACCGTCGTGGCGATGCGGGTATCCGCCGCGACCCGTTCGACGGAGACGGCATTCTGCAGGAAGAGGGCCGGCTTATCGGAGGTGACATCGGCAGGTTTGAAATCAAACGTTCCCTGGGGCGTAGTCACCTTGACATCCGACTGCGGGGTCGCTTTGAAGACGGCGACGATGCCGTTCGGAAATACCGGCGCATTGGGTCCGTTTCCTGCCGCCGCATGGCTGCTCGCCTTCCATCCTGCGGGCGGAAGCAGACGGTCGCCCGCGCGGAAGCGCCAGCCTTCCAGATGGGTCATCGCCCCGCTGGAGATGGAGATCGAACCATCCCAGGCGGTGGGGGCCTTGTCCGAACGCCCCAGCATGATTCGAAAAGCGAGGGCTTCCGGCTCAAGCTTCCCCGCAGCGTTCGGCCTGGCGGGCCTGCCGTTGGCCTGGCTATAAACATAGCGCGCGATGCCTATCCCCAACAGAAGGGTGAGGCAGAGCGCCATTGCGAATAGCTTGCGACGCATCCTATTCTCCTTTCAGCGCTTCTCGGCGCTCTTGAGCATTTCACCGGCGGCGCGGCGAATATCCGCATCCCGGTCGTTGTCGGCTGCCTGTGTGACGACCGTGACCGTCTCCGGAAAACGACTATGCGCCTGCCAGAGATCCGCCAGTATCGCCAGGCGGACATGCGCATCCGTCTCTGCCGCATAGACCTGTTTTTCCAAAGTGATCAGGTCGCTCGTTTTGGGATGAAAATGGAGGCTGTTGGCCGCCTGAAGCCGCACCTGCGGCTGCGGGTCGGAAGTGAGCAGCGTTTCGAGCTTTGCGTTTACTGTCGGCGTATCGATCCAGCGCAGAGCGTAGGCCGCAACGGCCCTTATCTCCGGGTCACCGCTTGCCAGATAGGACAACAGCGCTGGGGCCGAACGGGGAGAACCGGCATTGCCCAGCGTTAGCAGCAGCCGTGTGACAAGCGTCGTCTGCTTTGCCTGTACCAGACGTTCTATCGTCTCATCGACGATCTGCGCGGCCCGCTCCGGCGCGTTCTGCGCCATATGGAAGGCCATGCTGCCCAGTGCCAGTTGCGCGGTCGAAGCGATCGAAGCCTGCCCTGAGTGGGCCGCCAGGGCTTCCAGGATCGCCTGAGCTTCCGGGGTCGGGGCGGGCGCTGCTCCAAGCGGAGGAATCAAACGCTGCAGGGCCGGCCAGTCGTCCGGGCGGGCCTCGATGGCCGCCACCACCGCGCTCTGCGCTTCCTGAGAGCCGACAGAATCCAGTGCGGATGTCAAAAGGCGCATGGTCAGGCTTCCTGCCGGAGCAAGGGCCAGTTTCCGGCTCAGGAGCGTGCACACTTCGGGGTGGACGCTCACCAGCGCTTTCAACTTCAGGGCGAGAGGGGTGGTATCCAGAGTCGCATCCGCCAGCCGCTCGGCCTGTTCCAGTTGGCCCAACAACTCTTTCGGGGTAGCAGCGCCCAATGCCTTCCTCTGGACGACTGCCTCCTGCTCGGCGCGGGTAGGCTGCACGGAGAGCGCCATCGCTGGCACGTTCCGCTCCCGCTCCCCGCACTGCGCCCTGAGTGCCGTCAACTCCTCCGCCGGGACGCCCTCCTGACCGGCGAACTGCAGCGCGAAATGGGTCTGCGTGGTCGCGATTACCTTGCCGGCTACTCGCGTCGTCTGTGTCTCTTCGATCTGCTGGCTCTCTACCCGCCCGGCCCCGGCATCGAACCGGATGGTCCGGTCGCCCTCCGTCTGAAAATCCCGTTCGACCGGATGGTCTCCGGCCAGGGGCGGCTCCTGAGAGGGCAGGTAACGCAGATAGGTCTTGCGCAACGTCACCCGGCCCCCATTCCATTCCGCTGGAACGCCTGTTGGTGTATAGCGCATCATGGCGACCCCATTCGGATCGTCCTCTTCGGCCTCCCAGGGCTGTGCCGACCCCTCCGGATGGGTAGAAAGCACGCACTGCGGCAGCGCCATCAGCGCCCGAACTGCGCCCTGAACGAAAGGATCGAGGGCCGGATCCAGCCGTACCGAGACGATCCGACCGTGCGGATCCAACGTCGCCAGGATCTCCTTATCCAACCCCTCCTGAAGCTGGGTGACCATAGAGGGCGCTTCCAGGCTGTTGACATGCGCCGTGATCGTATCTGCACGCCAGCGGTAGACCACTCGATAGCCATCTGGAGTAGGGTCCAGAACGGTCATGAGCAGGTCGCCATGCCAGTGGATTTTGAGATCATTGACCAGGTCGTCGCCAGTGGGCTTGGAGTTCTGATCCGAAAACAGGGGGCGGATATCCGCATGCGCCGTGCCGGTGTAGTCCACCCTATAGGTCAGACGGCTGCCCATCTCCAGGCGATAGGCCAGCGGCGGCGTCCCGCTGTGGCGTGCCAGCACCGTCAGGCTCAGCGCCAATATGCTCACAATGGCACACGTAACGACGATCTTGCGCTGCCCTTGCCCAGAATCCAACCATCGAATAGACATTATCTCATATCTCTCCACCATGAGACCGGGTACAGAACGTACCCGTCTGTAGGGCGCTATCGCGCCAAGCGTCCTCACGGACGCATCCCAACGTTGAGAGGCTTTTCCGTCCGTGAGGACGGTTGGCCGCAGGCCCTCTAGCCGGGTACGTTCTGTACCCGGTCCCAAAGTTCGGAAGGGCTCATAGATCATGGAGCCTTTAGAGGGGGTGGCTGTTGTTGTAACTCGCCAGGGTGCCGGTGGTCTGGAAGCCCGGCCAGTTCCAGAGGTCATGGGAGACCTGGTTCGAGCAACTGTCCCAGACATCCGGGAAGCAGGGATGATTGACCTGGGCATAGACATAGATGTGTCCGCTCAGCAGGTCGAGCGTGTCGGTAATCTGGAGTTTCTCGAAAAGGCCATAGTTGATAAACCAGAGCAGCCCTACCTGCCCTTCGACGTCCAGGCTGTACTTCATGAGCGTCATATTGCCGCCGACACCCGCCTCTGCACCGAGCCAGCTCCAACCGACACCGATCCCCGCCTGAGCGTAGGTATTGGCCTGAACATAGGGGCCGAACGATCCTGTAGCATAGGCAAGCGGCGAGGCCAGGGAGACGCTGTACTGGATCCCCACCTCGCCCGACGCTCCGACAGTGCAGTTCAGGGTCAGGATGGTCAGCGGAATGGAGACGGTGGTATGGTAGTCGATCCCCTTGGAGATCTGGTTGCTCTGGTTCCAACTGTTGGGGTCCGATTCGTTCAGGCTGAAGATGCTCTGTCCCAGCACGGAAATGTCCATTTTCGCGTTGCACTGCTGATTGCTTGCGGAGAAATCGGCGGACCCGGAGAGGATGTCGATGTTCTGGTTGAAGATCGCTCCACCGGCGGTCGCATCGCCATGCAGCAATACCTGGTTGTTAGTGCTGCGCAGTTCGCCATCATCGGGCGGATTGGAGACCTGATAGACCGTCCCTGTAATGGAGGCCGAGCCGCGCAGATAGGCTTCAAACGTGCTCTGCGATCCAACGCTCCAGTTGAAAGGATAGGAGTAGTTGATCGTGGTAGGCGGCGGAGGCGTCGGGAATGGCCCCAGCCAGTGAATGATTTTTATAGGAAGGGGAAACGTCCCGTTTTTGATCCCATTCTGGATGATGTTGCCGCTCTGGTAGAGATTGCCCACCCCATTGACCTTCAGATTGAGCGAACCCAGATGCGTCAGTGCCGTCTGGTACTCGTTCGGCTGGAGGCCAAAAACATGGGCGTCCTCCGGAGCCACATGCCGCTGCAGTTGCGCGGCGATGGGGCTATGGGGAGCGGCGGCTTTGAACTTCACCATCGGCGTCAGCGGGGCCGGTTTATGGAGGGCGGCGATGCGGGTTCCCTGCGCGGTAATCTGCTGCCGATTGATCGTGGTCTGCTGCAAGATCAGGTTCTTCTGTTTGGTCTTGAGCGAGAACCCCCGTTTGTTCAGGTCGGCCTCCAGCGCATTCAACTGGTCGTAGTACTCTCCTGCAGGCACCTTGCGGCCATCCGGTAGGGTGATCTGAGCGGACCGGGCGGCAGGCTGCCGCGTCTGGGGATCCATAATCGGAAACGGTTTGAACGGGATCGGCTGCCGTTTGATCTCCTGGATGGCGCCCGGCTGGATCTGGGCGTTGGGCAGCGTCTTCTGGATGACCTCCAGGCCGGGCCGGATTCTGGCCTGCCTGCCGTTGCGATTGCCATTCTGGCGATTTCCATTGCCATTCTGTCTATTTCGGCGGTTCGGATTGCCATTTTGTTGATTCTGATCGTCACCTGTATTCTGTGCCAGAACCGGCGGGAGAAGCATCGCTCCGAAGAGGATCCCGCACAGCCATGGCAGCACCCGTCGAACGCGAGTGTCCATCCTCATCCCTCCTCATAACACCATAACAACAAAAAATACGAAGTGCGCCAGGAACTCGAATCCTGACGTTGTTCAATGGACTGAAGTCCTTCGCTGCGGGCCTTCGGCCAAATTCGCGAAATCTGCGAGGGAAATTCGCGTAATAAGCGAATTTGAGCTGCGCGGAGCGCGACCTTCCCCGCAGATTTGGGCTGCGCAAAGCGCGACCTTTGCCTGCGCCGACACGTACTGCCTGGAAGCAGTTTTGTGTCCCCGCAGGGGGACACTTGGCACGCAGTGCCCGCAGCGAGGGAGTTTACTCCCTTGGAAACCGTATCATCGGCTCCGTACAGAAGGAGGTCCTTAGCTCTTATCGGAGGCGATACCGGCATCGATCTCCTTGATCGCCTGGTCAATCAGATCCATCGCTTTGACGCGATGGCCGCTATAGTCCTTGGCGGCCTTCTGCAGGGTCGCTTTCGCATTTTGCAACTGCTTCCTGGCTTTCGTCATCTCAGGATGCGCCTCGTGTTTGCTTCCGGTGGGCGGCGGCGTGGGGGGGGGCGTTCCCTGAGCCAGGACGCCGTAGGCAGTGGCGCTTCCAATCACGGCAATGAGCGCGCCCAGAGAGAGCATGCGGTGCTTCATGGTAACGTTCTCCTTTTTCGGGAATGGGTCGTGTGTGCTATTGCGGGTCGAGATCTGGGATTCCGCAGTATCGGCTCCCATGCGGCGGATTCAGAACCGATACCCAAGTATATCCATCCGGCGTGTACAGTTGCGTATACAAACTACAAGGAATACCGTTTACAAGTGCCGAACCTACTGCCATCTTCACGGAACGGAGGCGGGCATACCATGGTCACAGAGGCCCCTTGGGCGCCGCTGTCTATACACCTGCTGGGACCGTTCACGGCATCTCTCGGAGGGCATCCGCTGCCCCACCTACGGACGCGCAAAGGGCAATGGCTGCTGGCTCTGCTTGCGTTCCGCCACGCGCGCCCGGTCGAGCGGGGTTGGTTGGCAGGGATTTTGTGGCCGGACAGCACCGAAGCGCAGGCCCTCTTCAATCTGCGCCACTGCCTGAACGACCTGCGCCATGCCCTGGGCGAGCAGGCGTTCCGCATCCGTTCCGATTCCAAACACGCGCTGATACTGGACCTGTCCGGTGCGGAGTGCGATATTCTGGCTTTCGATGCCGCCCTGGAGCGCGGAGATCCGGCCTCGCTGCGGGAAGCGGTAGGGCTGTACCGTGGCCCGGTGCTGGAGGGGTGCCTGGAAGAGTGGGCGCTTCCGGAGCGCCAGGTGCGGGAGCAGGCCTATCTGAACGCACTGGAGAGACTGGCGGAACAGGCGCGGCAATCCGGGGAGGCGCGGGAGGCGGCGGGGTACTTGCAGCGGATGGTATCGGTGGACCCGCTCCAGGAGAGTGTTCAGCGCCTGCTGCTGCAGGCCCTGGCCGCGACAGGCGACTATGCGGGTGCGCTACAATCCTATCGCGACTTCCGGCTGCTGCTCTATCGCGAATTGCACACCGAGCCATCCACGGAGACGGTAGCCCTCTACCAGCAGATCCGCTCGGAGGCGCGCGCCTCCCTCGCGGCATCGGGAAAGAGCGCGACACGGCAGGATGCAGTGATGCCGGAAGCCTCCTCCTTACCCCTCTTTGCCGACCTCTCTCCACAGCCGGCTGCATCGCAGTCGAAGCGGGTGCGCCATCTGCCCCAGCCGGGGACCTCCTTTATCGGGCGCGAACAGGAGATGGACGAATCCGGGGCGTTATTGCGTCGTCCCGGCACACGTCTCCTCACGATCGTCGGGTTCGGCGGCATGGGCAAGAGCCGCCTGGCGATGGAGGTGGCCGGCCAGTGCCTGCCCGACTTCCCGGATGGCGTCTGGTGGCTCGATATGGAGGAGGCGCAGTCCAATGAGGCGATGTTCGAGCGGATCGCCGAGCGGCTGAACTTGCCGCTGCAGGCGACCATCAGCATTGCGGAGCAGACAGGCTGGGCGTTGCGAGAGCGGAACCTGCTGCTCGCGATGGACAACCTGGAGCAGATACCGGAGGCGGCGGAGGGAGTGCGTTCGCTGCTCGAAATCGCCCCCGGCCTTAAGTGCCTGGTCACCTCTCGGCGCGTCCTCGGGCTGCGCGGCGAACAGGTGCTGGAGTTGCGCCCCCTGCCGGAGGCGGACGCGGAGATGCTCTTCGTCAATCGCGTCCGGGAGCAACAACCCGACTTTGCGCTCGACGAGGATAATCGGACCGATGTGCAGGAGCTCTGCCGGCGTCTGGAGGGCGTTCCGCTGGCCATCGAACTGGCGGCGGCGCGCACCCCGCTCCTCACCCCGCGACAGATCCTCTCCCGCCTGGACCGGCAGTTCCAACTCCTGCAGTCGCGCGCTCTCAACCTTCCTCCCCGCCAGCGGACGCTGTATGCGACCATCGAGTGGTCCTACTGCTTGCTGCCGCAGCCGGAGCGCGCCGTCTTCGCGCAGTTCGCCGTCTTCACGGGCGGTTTTACCCTCGACGAGGCGGAGAGCATCTGCGAGGCGGAGGATGTATTCGAGAGCCTGGAGACGCTGCGCCGCCACTCGTTCTTTCGGATCGAAATGGACGTCGCTGCACAAGAGACGCGCCTGGTGATGCTGGACAGCGTGCGCGAATACGCGGCGGCAAAACTGCGTGAGCGCGACGATGGCGGCGAAGGAGTACGGCGGCGGCACGCAGAGCGCTTTCTCCTGGCGGCCCAGGAGCGGCTCCTGCGCCTGCGAACGGCAGGCGAAGCGGCGGCCTTGCGCGAGATGGAGAAGATGGCAGGCAATCTGCGCGCGGCGGAGCAGTGGGCGCGTGCGACCGGGGCGATGCCGCTGGGGGTGGAGTTGGCCCTGGTTCTGGGACGATGGCAGCAGCGGCGTGGCTTTTTGCAGGAGGCGGTCGCGCGGATCCAGAGCGGTTTGGAAGCGCTGTATCCTCTCGCACACGCGCACGCCTCTCTCCTGGCCGCGCTCCTGCGCGAGCGCGCCGGCCTGCATCTGGATTTTGGAGAGACGCCGGCAGCGCGCGCCCGCGCCGAAGAGGCGTTGGCGCTGTGTGTGGCGCACGGCGAGACGATGTGCCTGGCCTACGCGGAGAACCTGCTGGGCCAGGCCGCCATGCAGGAGGGCTGCTTCCCGGAGGCGCATGAGCGCTTCGCACGCGCCCTGGAGCAGTTCACACGGGAGCGGAACGCGGTCGAGATGGCGGTGGTGCAGAACAACCTCGGCCTGGTAGAGCGCCGGGATAGGAGCGGGAGCGCGGAGGAGATCGCGGCCCGCCGCACGAAGGCGGCGGGGCACCTGCAGGAAGCCCTGCGGCTGCGGCGGGCGCTCGACGACCGGCGGGGCCTGGCGGAGACGCTTAACAACCTGGGCGTCCTGGCCCAGGAGCGCAATGACCTGGAGGGCGCATGGAAGTGTTACCTCGAAGCCCTGACCTATGAAGAGGAGGTGCGCAATACGCTGGGAGCGGCGCTGCTGCTGGCGAACCTGGGAGAAGTAGCGCTGGCGCGTTGTGAGGCCCTGCATGCCGCCCGCCTGCTGATGGTATCGGAACGGCTCCTGATCGCGGTCCAGTCGCCGCCGGAGCCGATTGCCGTTGTGGGAGAGCTATTGCACACGGCGGCGGCGGAAGCCGGTTACGACGTGGAGGCGCTCGGCTCCCTTCGGGATCGGATTGAGAGCCTCCCTATCGAAGCGCGCGTGGAGTTCGCGCTCCGTACTGAACTTCCAGGGAACTAGCGCCGTCACAATACTCGCTTCACTTACCAGGATGGAGTAGGATGGAGTGCCACAATGGATAAAAATATCCTGAACACTCGGTGTCCGGTCGCGTTCCGAACATCCTTTGCCACGCTCGTCGTCGTTCTCTGGAGCGTGCTATGGTGCCTGCTCTGCGCGCCGGCCCTGTCACAGACCGATGTCCCGAAACCGACTCCGGAGGTGCAGACGCTTATCCGTGCGGGCGAGGCGGCGGGGAAGAGCTACCATTGGGAGGAGGCGCTCCGGAGTTATAACGCCGCGTTGGAGCAAGCGCGGGAGCGCCAGGACCGGGCAGGAGAGGGGGCCGCCCTGCATCGGATCGGCAATGCCTACCTCAATATGGGGCAGCTTCGGAAGGCGCTGGAGGTCTACCCGCAGGCGCAGGCGATCTACCATGCTATCGGGGAGAGACGCGGCGAGGCGGCGACACTGACCAACCAGGGCATTGCCCATTTGAGCGCGGGCGAACATGAGAAGGCTCTGGAACTCTTCCAGCAGACGCTGACGCTCCGCAAAGCCCTCATGGATCGACGCGGCGAGGCCGATGCGCTGCAAAACATCGGCACCGCCTATGCGGGGGCGGATCAACTCCAGCGAGCGCTGGAGTACTACCGGCAGGCGCTCCCCATCCATCGCGAGGTCGGCAATCGCGAGGGGGAGGCCAACACGCTGAACAGCATCGGCCTCGCCTCGATCTATCAGCCCCAACAGGCCCTGGAATACTTCCAGCAGGCGCTGACGCTCCGCAAAGCCATCGGGGATAAGCGGGGACAGGCCAATACCCTCACCAGCATCGGCCTGCTCCATACGAATGCAGGCCAGCCCCAAAAGGCGTTGGAGTGTTACCAGCAGGCGCTGACTCTCCGTCAGGCTACGGGGGACACCGTAGGCGAAGCTGCTGCGCTCTCCAATATCGGTTTCGCCTATGCCCTCATGGAACGACCGCAGAAGGCGCTGGAGTACTACCAGCAAGCGCTGCCCATCCTGCATAAGGCGGGCAATAGACCGTTCGAGGCCAATACGCTGGGCCACATGGGCATCGCCTATTCGGACATCGGCCTGTCCCAAAAAGCGCTGGAGTGCTACCAGCAGACGCTGGCACTCCACAAAGCCCTGGGGAACAGAGAGGGTGAGGCCGCCATCCTCACCGATATTGGGATCATCTATGCGGATACGGGCGAGCCTCAGCGGGCACTGGAGTACTACCAGCAGGCGCTGCCCATCCACCGCACGATGGGCAACAGGCTGAATGAAGCCAATACGCTGTGCAGTATCGGCCACGTCTATCTGGAAACGGATCAGCCTACCTTCGCGCTGGAGCACTACCAGCAGGCCTTGCCGATCTATCGTGAACTTGGCAATAGGCAGTTGGAAGCGGATACCCTGAATAGCCTCGGCCTCAGCTACCAGAGCATGGCCCAGATGCAGAAGGCGTTGGAATACTATCGGCAGGCGCTGCCGCTCCATCGCCTTGTTGGGGACAGAGTGGGCGAGGGAGCGACGCTGATCAACACCGGCCTCATCTATGAGGACATGGGCCAATCTCAGCGGGCCTTGAAGTGCTTCCGGCAGGCGCTTCCCATTCAGCGTGCGGTGGGTAACAGAGAAGATGAGGCCAAGGCGCTGCATGGAACCGGCCTCGCCTATGCCAACCTCGGCCAGCCGAAGAGGGCGCTGGAGTACTGTTGGCAGGCGCTGTCGCTCTATCAAATCACCGGAGATAGGTCGGGAGAAGCGGGAGTGCTGCACCTCAGCGCACGCGAGGAGCAGAAGCTCCACCGCCTTGCCGATGCCGAAGCCCACCTCGCGCAGGCCGTCGCGCTCCTGGAAACCTATCGGGCCAATTTGGGAGGCTATACCGAGGCCAAGACCGCCTTCCTCTCCTCCCATCTCGATACCTACTATGCCTACCTCGACCTGCTGCTGAAGCGCCATAAGACTGCCGCTGCCTTCGCCCTCGCCCAGAAGACCAAGGCCCGCAGCCTGCTCGACCTCCTCTACGACGGCAAGGTCGCCCTGAACGCCGCCCTCAACTCCGATGAGAGCCGGGAGGAGCAGGAGTTGCAGCAGCAGGCCGACTTCCTGAACGCCCAGATGCTCCATGAGAGCGTGCTGAACCTGCCCGGCGCAAAGCAGCGCTTCGCCACGCTGGGGGTACAACTGCGTGCGGTGGAGGGCCACCTCCAGACGTTTACCGACACGCTCTATGCCCGCCATCCCGACCTGGCCGTCAAACGCGTGGCCGCTACCGCGTCGCTGCCGGAGATCGCGCCGTTTCTGCCGGAGGACACGGCGCTGCTGGAGTACCTGCAAGTTTCGAACCGCAAGTTGGCGCTGCTTGTCGTGACGCAACGGCAGAAAAAGGCGGAACTGGCGGTCTACTCTCTCCCGGTTAAAGCGCAGGCGCTGGCTGCGGAGTGCGCCGACTTCCATGCCTCCTGCGCCGACCCACACAGGGATTATCGCGCCCTGGCGCGCAGCCTCTACCTCCTGCTGGTGCAGCCTGCCGCACGCGAGTTGGCCGGCAAGAGACGTCTGATCGTCTGCCCCGATGGACCTCTGTGGGATGTGCCCTTCCAGGCCCTCCTGGCATCGCACTCCCCAACACGCGCACAGGAGAGCCGGGAGAGTGAGGAGCGGTTCCTGGCAGACCGGTTTGAGATCGCCTACGCGTACAGCGCGACCGGAGCGCTGGCGGCGTGGGAGATGCATGCGCGCCGCAGGCAGCCGCCCTCGGGGTCGCTGCTGGCGTTTGCCAATCCGGACTTCGGCTCGCCCGACCGTTTCGGCAGCCTGAAGGCTGCGCCGGAGCAGCGCCCCTTCGACCGTCCTTCACGCCCCTTCGACCGCCCCTCGCGTCCGTTCGATAGGCCGTCTCGCCCCTTTGATCGTCCGTCCCGCGCCGTCGAAGGCCCCGCAGATCTGATGACAACGCTGGTAAGCGCCGGAGGGATCGCTCCTCTGCCGGGGACGCAGCGGGAGGTCGAGGCGCTGCAGGGCGTGTTCCCGGATGCGGCGGTCTATACGGGGTCGCAGGCACAGGCGGAGACGGCCAGGCAGCAGGCAGGGCGGTATCGCTACCTCCATTTCGCTACCCACGGTTTCTTCAACGACGCCGACCCGCTGCTCTCAGCCATCGTGCTGGCCCAGCCGCCTCCCGGCAGCACAGACACCGGCTTCCTGACGGCGCGCGATCTCTTTGGGTGGACCCTGAACGCCGACCTGGTGACGCTGTCGGCATGCAATACGGCGCGGGGAGGCTTACAGAGCGGGGAGGGGGTCATCGGCATGACGTGGGCGCTGTTTGTGGCGGGCGCGCCGTCACAGGTGGTGGCGCAGTGGTCGGTGGATGATGAGAGCACGGCAGCCCTGATGCAGCAGTTCTATGGGAACCTGAAATCCGGGCAGGCGAAGGGGCGCGCGCTGCAGGCAGCGGCGTCCTCTCTACGGCAGGAGAAGCAGCGCCGCCACCCCTACTACTGGGCGCCCTTTATTCTGATGGGCGATTGGCACTGAGCCAGGCCGCGCAGAGGATAGCCCGGAAACCTATTTTTCCGGGCTAACGCTTGCCGTTCCTGGATTGGGTGGGGCGTATGCCGCCGATCCAACCCTATCAGGAATTGGGGATCTCGACGGGTACGTCTTTGACCTTGATGCCTGCGTTCCCGGCCCCCGAGATGACGTTGTTGATATTGCCGTCCATGCCGCTGAGATCCTCGGGCTTGAACTTCCCGGCTTTGAGGTCCGTACCGACGCTGCTGAATGAGGAGGTCACCCTATCGAGCGAGGCGCCGATCTTCTTCAGCAGCGGGTCGTTGGTCGTGTGGACGATGTTGTTGGCTGCTTTCAGCCGATTGAGGGTGAACAGAAGCGCGGCTCCGCCCTTGAGCATCGCCTTGGTGCGGTGCGGCGCTCCCGCTGCAAACGCTCCCTCCTTGTAGGGTTTGTAGACCCAGTGGTGGAAGGCGAAGAACGCGACCCCCAGGTCGGTGGCAAAGCGGATCTTGTCGAAGACCGCATAGGCCGGTCGGGCCATGCTGGCGAAGAGTGTGGCTATCAGAGCGAGCACCACCAGGGGCTTCTGCATCTTGCGATTCATGATTGATTCCTCCGGAATAGTGTGAGCGACGTGTCTGTCAAGGCGATAGACGTCCTTACCCGCAGGTAGGTTTCATGGGTCCACTTTGAGCGCATTCGGCTGCGAGGCAAGTTGGCGGGCAAGCCCATCGGTTCTGGACCGGCAGAGAAAATCGCGACAGGAAGAAAAAAGAGGCGCGGGTACTGAATTGTCTTGACAGTGTGGCGCAGGTGGATTATAATGTAAGCTACTTTACACGCATAGTTCGCTCATTTTCAGGCAAACACAAGCATCTGTACATGACATAAATCGCGAAGCGAGCGCATGGGAGGGCTGCTGCGCAAGACGGTGTGCCTGGAGAGCGCACGTCTTCCGTATGTCGGGCTCTGCAGTTCGCGCCACATGACCGAGGCGAACCGAGGCGCATGGCGTGTTCCGACGGTGTGCGCGTTAGTCCCCATGGCGCACAGAAAGGATGTGGCATTATGAAGAATGGAATTGAAATCCCGCCCGCAGTCATCGTCGTGGTTATTATTGTGGTCGTGGCTGTGATCGGGGTCATAGGCTATAAGGCGATTAGTGGCCCACAGAAGGTTCAGATGTCGCCCGATGCGGTCAATGGTATGAAGCAGCACATGGGCCAGGGGGCTGGGGCTCCTGCCCAGGGGGCTGCACCCACTCCGGGGCTGAGAGGGATGTCCCAGCATTCCCAGTAAATAGGCGGGCCGACATCAGGCGTAGTTTTCATGAGATAAGCAGCGGGAATACTTCTACGTTCAAACTGCGCCCGCCTGCTTAAACGGAGGTGATTCGTTCGAGTCCATTCGTATTATTGTCATCATCAGATGCGGGCGTAGCAGCCCGAAAAGGAGAGAGCACTATGATCAAACAACGTGGTTTCACCCTGATCGAACTACTCGTGGTTATCGCAATTATCGCGATCCTGGCGGCCATCCTCTTCCCCGTCTTCGCGCAGGCACGCGAATCCGCGCGGACCACTGCCTGTCTCTCGAACGTCAAGCAGCTTACGTTGGGAGCAATGATGTATACCCAGGACTACGACGAGAGGTTCTGGACGTGGAACTGGAACTTCAACTGCAACGCCGGCAATAACGGGCAGGGCCGCGATTCGGCCTCCTTCTGGACGATGGCCATCTACCCGTACGTCAAGAACAAACAGGTCTACCAGTGCCCGGACGACATCTTGCAGTGGGACGACGCGTACTCTAACAACGCAGGCCAGAACTGCAGCGACGACAACGGCACTCACGACTACTTCGCCCCCGGTAACGGCGTGTACTTCTGGGATACCAGCAACGCGAACTGGAACCCGAACTACGTGTCGTACGGGGCCAACGAGTCGCTGGACGGCGGCACCAAATTGGCGGCCATCAGGGCGCCGGCGAACTTCATGTTGTTCGGCGATTGCGCTCCGCAGCTCGCCGACATGTGGGCGGGGACGGGCGGTGCCGGCAACCCGCCCAACTCGAACTACATTGTCGCCCGCGTGGCGTTCTCGTCGGATCATAACGGCTGCTGTCTCATGTGGGACAGTTCGTATCCCGCCTCCTATTACGAGCAACTGGCGAATGACAACGGCGCCGGTAATTCAAGTCCCATTTCCTCGTGGCTTGAGACCTCCACCCGCCACCATGGCGGCGAGAACGTCTCGTTCACGGACGGGCACGCCAAGTACTTCCGATGGCAGAACCTGACGTGGTACAACCTCGGCGGCGGCGCAAATTAGTAGTTTCCGCGAGAGTGTCAGTCTGTTAAGCAGCCAGCCCCTCGTCCGTTGAGGGCGAGGGGCTGGCGTTTGTGTGCGGAGCAGGAGCCTCCCGATGCAGGAGAGGGCAATTACGAAGACCGGAACGAAACGCCGCGCGCCGCGAATACGCCTGCTGCTCGGGCTGCTGTTTGCGCTGGCGGTGGTCTATGTCGCGCTGCTGCCGAAGCTGCGCGACATCCAGGCACATACGGAGAAGCTGCGCGCTATTCAGGCAGAGACGGAGAAATTACGCGCCGCTCAGGCGGAGACGGAGCGGATACGGCGCGAACGTGCGCCGCAACAGGTACTGCCGTCCGTACGCGCCGCCAATAACCCCGCGCAGGCGCTGGAAGCGGCGCGCGCGGCTGTGCGACAGACGCCGAACTCCGCAGAGGCGAACCTGAATCTGGCCTCGCTGCTCGTCCAATCCGGAGCGAAGGAGGCGGCGGTGCCGTACGCCGAGATGGCCGCGCGGCTAGCGCCTCACGACGACAGCGCGGTGCAGGTGCTCGGCAACCTCTATGAGCGCCTGCGGCGCCTCTATGACGCCATGCAGTTCTACCGCAAAGTGCTGGAGCGTGCGCCTGACAACACCATGGCTATCACCCGGTTGGGCTGGCTGTACATCTCGTTCGGCTGGTCGAGAGAGGCGTACGCCCTGCTGGAGCCCGCTGTCCGTACCCATCCCCACCACGCGCACATGAAGGTCGCGCTGGCGCTGGCCTGT
>Ga0070734_10002030_pt1 | contig 26493 bp, 23 predicted proteins | sample Coa_R1_8_FD_66444 | JGI IMG/M metagenome (GOLD analysis project Ga0070734, IMG submission 66444) | Surface soil microbial communities from Centralia Pennsylvania, which are recovering from an underground coalmine fire - Coalmine... | ecosystem: Environmental > Terrestrial > Soil > Unclassified ... | reverse complement strand
TCAGGTGCTGAAGCGGCATTTCTCGCGCTACACGGCGGAGATGGTGGAACGATCGTGCGGAGTAGCGCAGGATGTTTTCCTGAAAGTGGCGGAGACGTTTACGGCGGCTTCGGGGCCGGAGAAAACGGCGGCGATTTGTTATGCGCTGGGATGGACACAGCATTCGAAGGGCGTGCAAATTATTCGGTCGGCGGCGATTCTGCAATTGCTGTTGGGGAATATTGGGCGACCGGGCGGCGGGATCATGGCGTTGCGCGGACATGCCTCGATTCAAGGCTCGACGGACATTCCCACTTTGTTCGATACGCTGCCGGGATATTTGCAGATGCCGTCGTTTACGCCGGGCGCGAATGGCATGGCTGGGCACATCAGTAGAAATGGGTCGCGTACTGGGCTGTGGGCGAATTACGACAAGTATCTGATCAGTTTGTTAAAGGCTTACTACGGCGAGGCGGCGACCCAAGAAAACGATTATGGATTTGACTGGCTGCCACGACTTACGGGCGATCACTCGCATCTCGGCTATTTCATCGAGATGATGGACGGCAAGATGGAAGGGCTGTTCGTCATGGGGCAGAATCCGGCGGTGGGCGCGGGACATTCAGGATTTCATCGCAAGGCGTTGTCGAAGCTGAAGTGGCTGGTGGTGCGCGACATGGTGGAAGTGGAAACGGCTTCGTTCTGGCTGGATTCGCCAGAAGTCGAGCGCGGAGAAATGTTGCCCGAGAACATTGCGACGGAAGTGTTCTTGTTTCCGGCGGCGGGTTCGGCTGAGAAGGAAGGAACGTTTACCAATACGCAACGGTTGTTGCAATTCCGCGATCAGGCAGTGGAACCGCCGGGAGATGCACGCAGCGAAACATGGTTCATGGTGCATTTGGGGCGGAGAATTAAGGAGAAGGCGCGGAATGATTTGCGTCCGCGAAATGCGGGATTGAATGCGCTGACGTGGGATTATCCAGTAGAGGGCGAGCGCGATGAGCCGAATGTGGAAGTGGTCTTGAAAGAGATCAATGGCTACAACATCGCCGAAGGCAAACTATTGCCAAATTTTGGTGAGCTTAAAAATGACGGCTCAACTTCCAGCGGGGCATGGATTTATTGCGGCGTGTATCCGGAGGAAGGAAGAAACCGAGCGCGGGAAAAGAACTCGCGGGATTTTCTGGGGCATGGATGGGGATTCGCATGGCCAAACGATTGCAGGATTATTTATAACCGGGCATCGGCGCGCCCGGATGGGCAGCCGTGGAGCGAGCGGAAGAAATTAGTGTGGTGGGATGCGGCGAAAAAAGAATGGACGGGAACGGACAATCCGGATTTCCCGAAGACGACTCCTCCAGATACTGCCAGTAATTTCGTTTCAGGCGTGGGTATTCCCGCGCTTGGCGGCGCGCGGCCGTTTACCCTGCATCCGGATGGATTGGGCTGGCTGTACGTGCCGAACGGATTAAAAGACGGGCCGCTACCCTCGCATTACGAGGCGCTGGAATCGCCGGTGGAGAATGCGCTTTATAAGCAAGAGACGAACCCGGCCGCAAATCGCCATGTGCGACCGGATAATGAGTATGCGGTTTCGGGTGATCCGAAGTTTCCTTATGTGCTGAGCACGTATCGTTTGACGGAGCACCATACGGCGGGGGGAATGTCACGGACGTTGTCACACTTGGCGGAGTTGCAGCCGGAATTGTTTACGGAAGTTTCTCCGGAGCTGGCACGGGAGATTGGGCTGGAGCATGGTGGGTGGGCAACGATTTCGACGATGCGGGCAAGCATCGAAGCGCGAGTTCTGGTGACCAAGAGAATGAGACCGCTTTTGGTGCAGGGAAAACAAATTCATCAGGTCGGGTTGCCGTACCATTGGGGACGCAAGGGGTTGGTGCAGGGAGATGCTGTGAATGATTTACTCGCGATCAGCCAGGAGCCGAATGTGCGCATCAACGAGACCAAGGCGATGCTGTGCAATGTGCAACCGGGGCGGCGTCCACGAAGTGAGAAAGAAATGAGAGGCTGAATGCCGACGACTGCGTTTCTAACCGACTCGACGTTATGCATTGGCTGCAAAGCGTGCGAAGTCGCGTGCAAAGAGTGGAATGGAGTCGCGGAAGATGGCCTGAACTGGACGGGACATTCCTACGACAATACCAGCATGCTTGGGCACTCGACGTGGCGGCATGTGAAGTTTGTAGAACATGCGCCGGAGCCGGGGCATGGAGGCAATGATCCAGAATTGCCGTCGTGGTCGTTTTCTTCTGATGTCTGCAAGCACTGTGAGAATGCGGGCTGCCTAGAGGCGTGCCCGACCGGCGCGCTGGTACGCACGGAATTTGGCGGAGTTTATTTGCAGCCGGATGTTTGCAATGGATGCGGGTATTGCGTAGTGTCGTGTCCGTTTGGCGTGGTGCAGCGGAATCCAGATGATGGGCGGGCGTTCAAATGCACGTTTTGTTATGACCGGCAGAAAGTGGGATTGAAGCCGGCGTGCGCGACGGCATGCCCGACAGAGTCCATTAAATTTGGCGAGATTGAATCGCTGCGGGTGACGGCGGAGATGCGAATGGAGGAGTTGCAGCAGCGTGGCATGAAAGACGCGACTTTTTATGACGCGTCGAATACCAGCGTTGGACACACACATGCAATGTTCATCGTGCGGGGCGATCCGAAGAGCTACAATCTGCCCCCGAATCCGCAGACTCCGGCGGTGCATATGAAGAAAGCATGGAAGGCTTCGGCGATGGGCGCGGCCATGCTGCTGGGCGGCGCGTTGCTGGCGTTTCTTGCCGATCGCGGAAGGGGAGACTCGTGAGCGGACGCACTCCCGACGCAGATAGCGAGCGCAAGCTAGTCGAGATCCGGAACCAGGCCCAGCGCGAGGGCAAAATCCAGTCGCAGGGGATGCGTATCTCCGGCGCGCCATTTCCATTGGCATCTCCTGAAACCGGCTATTATGGGATTCCGCTGCTGAAGGAACCTTCCTGGACTTGGGAGATTCCGCTGTATTTCTTCGCCGGTGGAGCTTCGGCATCTGCGGCAATCATCGGCGCAGTCGCAAATTACACGGGTGCTGATCGAAAGTTGGTCCGCGACGCCCGCTGGATTGCTGCTGCGGGCTCAGTCATCTCGCCGCCATTGCTGATTGCGGATTTAGGACGGCCTGAGCGCTTCATCAATATGCTACGTGTGTTCAAGCCGCAGAGCCCGATGTCAGTCGGGTCGTGGACGCTGATGGGATTTTCCGGCGGTGCCGCTGCAACCGCATTTGCCGACTTTATCCAACAAAAATACGGACCATCGTTGCCGATGCGCATACTCGAAAATGCCGGGCAGTTAGCGTCTTTGGCCTTCGGTTTGCCGTTTTCCAATTACACGGGTGTTTTGCTGGGTGCGACAACGATTCCGACATGGAATGAACATGCGGGTGAATTGCCGGTACACTTTGGCATGTCCGGATTATCCGCCGCTGTCGGGTTGCTGGAGTTAATGGGCAATGATAAAAGCCGTGCGTTACAGGCCCTCGGTTTAGGTGCGGCGGCGTTTGAATGTTATGAGGGCTGGAGGATCGAATCGCAGCAGACCCTGGCAAATCGCCCCCTTAAGTATGGAACTTCAGGTGGGATCGTTCGCGCTGGGGGATTGCTTTCAGGGCCGGTGCCATTAGCTTTAAGGACTCTGAGCATCCTGACGGGGTCTCGTAAACTACGTCGCGCCGCGGCTGCTTCTGCGGTAGCTGGCTCTCTTCTTACGCGCGTCGGCTGGATAGCTGCGGGCCATGCCTCGGCCCGGGATTGGCGCGTACCTTTGGAAATTCCAGAAAAAACTTAGTAGCTATGTCCTAGGGGCTTTAAGCTGCAATCCTGCTTAACCATGGCAAGATTAAGCCCACCCGTCGAGAACTCGGCAATCTGTACTCCCTGGGGCGTATCAATCTGGACCTTGAAGATGGATGACTTGATAAGTTTTCGGACGGTGTCTTCGTCCATGGCGAGGAAGTCGCCGTTCACCCAATCCCAATTCTTGTTGTAGTGAGTGTTGTCCACGCGGACCATCACTTTGAGACGCGGACGCCCGCCGAAGCTCATACGGTTGGGGGGTGCCAGGCGCACATTGGGGCGAAAGTCGCCCAGCTTTAGCTTGCCACCCACGCAAAACAGAATGATCCGGGGCCGCGCTTCGGCGCCACGAAGGAAATTATCCGCTTCGAGTTCGAACTGGATGCGCTGCTTACCGGTCATTTTTTCTTCGACAGATGCGGTTTCCATCCATTTGCCGCCGATGCTTTTTGTGCCATCGCCAGCAACTTGTGCCGGTGTAGCGGGCGGAGGAGCACTCTGTGAAAACGCAGAAGCAATAGGGAAAATTAGAATGCAGGAAAGCGCCAATAAGTTTGGGACCAGACGGTACGTTCGCATTGTGTTATTCACCTTAACATTGGAAACCCGCCATCCATCAAAAAGTTGCGTGGTGGCAATTTGGGCACTGGCGATGAACCAGCGTCACATTTCAGCGTTATAATAAAACGTTTTGTCTTACCCTCATTATGCAAAAAGCCATCCAGCACGAACTTCGCTTGGCCGAGCGCATGTCGCGTCTCGGTACGGAAACAGCTTTTGAAGTCCTTAATAAAGCCCGGGCCCTTGAACGGCAGGGCAAGAACATCATCCATCTGGAGATCGGCGAACCCGACTTCGACACTCCCAAAAATGTTGTGGATGCCGGTGTAAAGGCGCTGCGAGGGGGATGGACCCACTACGGCCCCTCCGCCGGACTGCCGGAATTACGCCAAGCCATAGCGGAAGAAGTCAGCCGGACTCGCAAAGTAGAAGTGAAGAGTGAAGAGGTTGTCGTCGTCCCCGGCGGTAAACCAATTATTTTCTTCACGATTCTTGCGCTGGCCGATGTCGGCGATGAAGTGATCTATCCGAATCCCGGCTTCCCGATTTATGAATCCATGATTCATTATGTCGGGGCAAGGGCCGTACCCATCAAGTTGCGCGAGGAGCGAGATTTTGGCTTTGACGTGAACGAACTGGCATCGTTGATTACGGACCGCACGAAATTAATCATTTTGAATTCGCCACACAACCCTACGGGTGGAGTTCTTGATCGGAGTCAGATTCGCGACATCGCGGAAGTCATTGGCGATCGCAACATCATGGTTCTGTCCGATGAAATTTATTGCCGCCTGATCTTCGACGGAGAGCACTTTTCAATGATGTCGGTTCCGGGATTCCAGGAACGGACGATTCTGCTTGACGGATTCTCCAAGACTTACGCGATGACGGGATGGCGGATGGGCTACGGTGTTATGCGTGCCGATTTGGCGACGCATATTACGCGCCTGATGACCAATTCCAATTCCTGCACGGCCAGCTTTACGCAGATTGCTGGTGTGGAAGCCCTACAGGGCGACCAAAGTTCGGTGGATCACATGCGCGAAGAGTTCCATCGCCGGCGCGATGTGGTCGTGGACCGGCTCAATCGCATTAAGGGATTTTCATGCCGTACGCCGAAAGGTGCGTTCTACGTTTTCCCCAACATCACGAAAACCGGCTGGAAGTCGAAGAAGCTTGCCGATGCCATGCTTGAAGAAGCAGGCGTGGCGTGTCTTTCTGGCACAGCCTTCGGCGATTACGGTGAGGGTTATTTGCGTTTTAGCATCGCCAATTCGCTCGACAACCTGACCATTGCACTAGACCGCGTGGATGAATGGACGAAAAAGAATCTTTAAAGGCCACGAAATGCAGATTCCTCAACGCTTAAGCGGATTCGGAATGACAAGTATTTGAGGGTTGTTTCGAGTATGAAAGCACCGAGAGCATCACGGCCTGACATTCCTGACTACGGCATCAGCAAAAGCAAGAAAGGAATGTTGCCGTGGAAGTGGGCCAGCGACCGAATGGGCAAGAGCCATCAGTATTGGGTGGCAACCGTCCGGCCGGATGGAAGCCCACATGTAATGCCAGTTTGGGGTGTATGGATGCAGAATGCCTTTTATTTCAGCACCGGCCGCCAAACTCGTAAGGCGCGAAACTTAGCAACGAATCCTCGTTGTGTGGTTTGCTCAGAGAATTCGAAAGAAGCTGTAATCGTTGAGGGTATCGCAAACGAACTCGTTGACAGCAAAAAACTGGCTGAGATCGCAAAGGTCTACAGGAAGAAATATAAAGTGGATGTGAGTGCGATGGAATCGCCGATTTATTGTATTCAACCAGGCGTTGTCTTCGGCCTCTTAGAAAAGAAGTTTCCGACAACGGCGACACGCTGGAAGTTTTAATATTCTCAATTTCTAAAAATCATGCCAAATAAATTCCGCGTTTTTGCTACCTGCGATATTGGGGAATCGATTAACCTGCTGCGCAACCGAGGATATGAAGTCGAGGTCTATCCTCAACCCGAAGCACCGCCGAAGAGCCTGATCATCGAAAAAGTGAAATCTGGTATTGACGGCCTGATTACTACCCTCCGCGACACAATTGATGCGGAAGTTTTTGAGGCTGGCAAAGGCAACCTCAAAGTCATTTCACAGATTGCGGTTGGATTCGACAACATTAATCGCGCGGACGCGAATAAATACAAAATACCTTTCACGAATACGGCCGATGTTCTGACGGAGGCAACTGCGGAGTTTGCCTTCTTCATGCTTGGCGATCTTGCCCGGAAGCTTTGGACCGCCGAGCATCTCACCCGCGAAAACAAATGGGGATTTTGGCATCCTTATCTGCCTTTTCTCGGCGATGAAGTTACTGGCAAAACGATTGCCATTATCGGTACCGGGCGTATCGGTTTGGCCATGATTAAGAAGTGTGCTGGTTTCGATATGAACATCCTCTGTTACGATCCGGCATATCAGAACCATGACTACGTCAAAGCCATTCAGGAGACGATGGATTTGCGTCATGCGCGCGGCATTCAGCGCGAGAAGACCTGGATTAAGTATGTTTCGCTCGACGAAGCTCTGGCGCAGGCGGATTTTGTGAGTGTGCACGTGCCCTTGCTACGGGAGGGCGAGAGTGATGCCCCTACATATCATCTCTTCAACGAGACTAATTTACGTAAGATGAAGCCGACGGCGTTTCTGGTTAATACCTCACGTGGGCCGGTTGTGGATGAACCCGCTCTGGCCAAGGCTCTTCGAGAAAATTGGATTGGCGGTGCTGCGCTCGATGTTTACGAAAAAGAGCCGCTGGCCACCGACTCGCCTTTGCGGGATCCTGCGATTGAAGATCGTTGCCGCTTGCTTCCGCACTTTGCTAGCGCCGGGAAGATTACACGCCTCTCGACCGATCCCAACAAGGGCATGGCTGGACGATGTGCCCAAGGCATGATTGACGTTCTCGAAGGCAACTATGGCGGCGATCTCACCAAAATGCCGTATGTTGTCAACAAAGAAGCGTTTGGTAAATAGGCTCGTCATTTCGAACGCATAACAGTTTCTGTTATGCGTTCACTTCTTTTTACAACTTATCCCGCTATCCGAGTTTTTTGCTTCCGGTCTAGCTCTAACGAAGACATCTCACGGAGGCGGCCCATGCTTAGCCAGAATACGTCTGTTAAGAATTGGAAGTTGGTGTTGTGCAGTGCGTTCATTGCATCGAGCACGTTTGTTTGGACGGCGTGCAACAAAACGAGCGTTGCGGCTTCGTCAGACAACGGAAAAATTCCAGTCACCACAAAATCTGAAGAAGCGCGCAAGGAATTTCTGTTAGGTCGCGACCTATCCGACAAATTGCTGGCCCACGAATCGCTGGCACACTTCGACGGAGCAATCTCACTGGACTCGACATTTGCAACCGCCGAACTGTATCGCGCGAACAGTTCGCCGACTGCGAAAGAGTTTACGGAGCATTTACAGAATGCTGTGAATTTATCGGATAAAGTTTCTGATGGCGAGAGATTGCTGATTCTCGCAGCGCAGGCGGCAAACAACGGCGATGCCGTCAAGCAAAAGGATTATCTCGAAAAGGCGGTTGCCGAATATCCCAACGATGAACGTGCGCAACTGGCGCTTGGTACCTACTACTTTGCAATTCAGGATTTGGATAAAGCGGTCGAGCATCTCAAGAAGGCGACTGAAATCGCGCCCGATTTTTCTGCAACCTACAATCAGCTCGGCTATACGTACCGGCAGCGTGAAGAATATGCCAACGCCGAGCAGGCCTTCCAAAAATATATTCTGCTGATTCCCAACGATCCCAATCCTTACGATTCATATGCTGAGCTTCTGCTGAAGGAAGGGAAGTTCGATGAGTCGATTGTCGAATACCACAAGGCGCTTTCCATGGATCCGCACTTTGCGGCATCACACTTTGGCCTTTCTGCCGATTACATGTATCTGAACCGGCCGGAGGATGCCAATGCGGAACTGCAAACTATGGCTGACCGGGCGCGCAGCGACGGCGAATTGCGGACGGCTTATTTCGGAATGGCGGTGGTTGCTTCCGATAGCGGTAAATTTGACGATGCTTTGAAGGCGATGGCGAAAGAGTATGCTGTTGCGCAAAAGAAGAACGACGTGGTTTCAATGGCGGCAGACTTGCAGGCTGAAGGTAATATCCAACTGGCCAAACAGGATTACGCCGGCGCAGCTAAGAGTTTCGATACATCCTTTCAAATGATCGACAGTTCGGCTCAATCGCAGGAATTCAAAGACAATTTTGCATTGTTGCATCACTTCAACGAGGCGGCAGTTGCCATCGGCAAGAAAGATTTGGCGGCAGCCAAAATGCGTGCAGACGAGTTCCGCAAAGGAGCGGAGTCGTCGAATAATCCTGCACAGGTCCAGCAAGAGCACGAGATTCTGGGGCGGATCGCGCTGGCGTCCAAAGATTATTCGACCGCAGTTTCGGAGTTGCAACAGGCAAATTTGCAGAATCCGTACAACTTGTATCGCTTAGGACAGGCCTATGAAGGGCAGGGCGATAAAGCCAAATCGCAGGAGTATTTCGCGAAGGCAAAATCGTTCAATCCATTGCCAGGGCTGAACTATGCCTTTATTCGCAGAAAGCTAAATACGAATGCGTAAAGGCTGAAGAAATGGGCGGACAGGAATGTCCGCCTTTATTTATTCGGAGACGCTGTGTTCTTCGCTGCTCTGGGCGCGAAGAATGCGTTCGATAGAGTAGGGGGCGCGTCGAGTAGGTTCGTGATAGTGGCGTACCTGCATCTCGCCAAGAAGGCCAACGGCCAGAAGGTTCAGACCCGCCAGTAAAAGAACTGCGGCAAAAATCATGAGTGGGCCGTGCGCCGTCATGACAGAAGCGTTGTGCAGAAATTTCTCGACTAGCAACCACCCAGTCACGCCGGTTCCAGCCATGATGCTTAACATCCCGACAGTTCCAAAGAAGTGCAACGGTCGCGAAAGATAACGCAACAAGAAGCGAATCGTGATGAGGTCAAAAAAGACCCGGAAGGTACGCGAGATTCCGTAGTGCGAAACGCCTCGCTCACGGTTGACATTGCGAATCGGGACTTCGCAGATAGACGCCCCATGCCAGGATGCCAACGCAGGGATGAAACGGTGCAATTCACCGTACAACGGCACCTGCTCTAGAATTTCGCGGCGATAGGCTTTAAACGTTGTTCCGAAGTCATGAATATCTACACCACTTAACTTTGCCATCAACCAATTGGCGCAGCGTGATGGGAAGCGGCGCAACCAATAGTTATCAATGCGTACTTTGCGCCATCCGCTGACAATGTCATAGCCTTCGGCAATCTTTTCGAGGAATATTGGAATGTCGGCAGGGTCGTGTTGCAAGTCGCCATCCATGGCGATGATGTATTCGCCGCGGGCGTGGTCGAAGCCTGCTGCCAAGGCTGAGGTCTGACCGAAGTTACGCCGCAGTCGAACGACCGTCACCCGGCTGTCAATAGCCGTAATTTCGCGCAAAAGATTGAAGGTATGGTCGCGAGAGCCATCGTCAACCAAAACAATCTCGAACGTTTCCCCGTTTGCTTCCATGACTGCTTTCAGGCGATCATAGAGGTCGGGAACGTTTTCCTGCTCGTTGTGCAGGGGAACGACTATGGAATATTTTGGGGTCAAGACATTAGTATATGACGCGCAAAGGGCCAATGGGTAGATTCTTTAGCGCATATATTCCAGAAAGTAACCGTTACTGCGGTTTCAAAGCCTGAAAGTCGCCCGATTTTTCGCAGGGTTCTACCCCGGTATAAATCCTACGGCTTGCCGAAAACTACCTGGGTTAATGGCAGATCTTCTTTCAAGAATCCCGTCGGATGGGCGTAGGTTACATACTGAATCTGACCATTATTTTGAGCAAACTCCACATGCGCTTGCCCGGTGTAATTCACGCTTCCTTTTGTAGGATTCTCGCCTTTGAATAAAAGCTGACCTTGCGACCACGGCCCCCACGGAGTGTAGGAAACCATATAGTACATATCGTTATTCAGCGCCGGATTGTAGATGTTCATATACACGCCAAGGTAGGGGTTGTAAAAAACCTGATTTGCCGCGGCGCCGCCCTGGAAAATGGTAACTGCATCTTTCGGGTTGGTACTCCATTGATTGTTGCCGGCGTAGTAGGTCCACTTCGTGATGTCTAATGCATCGGCTAGCGGAACTTGCGCGACTTGGCAGTTATCGACAAGAAAGCCGCCGATGCATCCGTAGGAGTACAAAATGTCGTTGGCCACCACGGCTCCGCTATTGAAGGCTTCGTCGTTTGGGCCCCACATTAAAGTGGGGGTGCGGCTGTTGGGATTCTCAATTGGCCGAGTGATGCCTAGCCCCGGGGTATAAACCGCAATGCCCGTTCCGACTGTGTCCCAGCCCTGCATGCCGGGGACACCGCGATAAAGCTCATAGTAATAAAACAGAGTTCGATTCCGCGCGGGATCATCCACGACCGGGCCATCCCACATGGCGAACTCAGCGCCGCATGGTTTCACCGTGCAGTGATTGTTGTCGTGTTTGTAGTTGTATTCAGCCTCCCACGGAAGATAGGGCAGGTACTCTGCTGGCGCTCCAGTATTGTCGAGAAGGTCGTGGTTCAGGTTAATGCCTTTTGAAGCATCGAGATTGTCGGCCCACGAGAGGGAATTGTCGTCCCAATGATTTCCTAGTTTGCCCGGAAGGGACATGGGTGTATCGCCGAAAGTCCAGACAGACTTGCCCTGTACTAATGCGCTAAACGTGCCGTCACGGCCATAAATGACCGGATTTTGTTTCACAACTCCAAGCGAAGTGACCGATACAACTTTGGGTAATGGTGGAACGCCTGTTTGAGCACCAGACGCCATTGAAAATACGCACAGGAACAGCGCAAGAACAGGTGTGGAAGGACGGGACATGAAATCTCCTGGGAGCAAGGGCAGCAACTTCTTAAAAATTTATCACGCATAACAGGCATTGTTGCGAAATTGTTGTGCTCACGAATAGGGAAAGAAGTCTCATAGAGAATAGGGACTCAGCAAGGTAAGTCCTTACAATTTTTTACATAACAAGCTCTATCCCATTGGGAAACGCGTGGTCAAACGCTTATATGCGGCGTTTGTGGAACTCACACCCGGATCCTTGCGTATCTATCCAAGACGGGCGCAGGGGACTTGAGACCACCCGAGCGGCCGGTATTAAGCCCCATGTCGTCTCCCCGGTGGCATGGGGCGCAAAACATATGCGAAATCTAACCGAAATTGTCCGGCAATCATTGGCCACCTTGTGGGCGCACAAACTGCGCTCATTTCTGACCATGTTTGGCATTGCCTGGGGCGTGGGCTCGCTGCTACTGCTGGTAGGACTAGGTGAAGGTTTCCGAAGCGGGCAGGCGAAACAGCTGGCCAACCTCGGCCAGGATATTATGTTCAGCTTCCCTGGCCGCATCCCTGCAGTTGCAGGGAGTTCTCTATCTGGTCAAACCTACTACTTTACCTATGACGATTATCTTGCGATTCGTGACGAAGCGAACACACTGCGCGCGGTATCACCGGTCCTAAACCGCGAAGACATTCGCGCCGTAAGTGATTACGGTTCGACGAACGGGCAAGTGTTTGGAGTTGCGCCCTCTTACAACGACATTCGAAATGTTCCCGTTGGGCCGGGGCGTTGGTTTAATGACGAAGACAACGCGCAAAGCCGCCGCGTAGCCATCGTTGGCTGGGAGTTGCTAAAAAACGTGTTTCCGGGACGCCCAGCGGTTGGCTCGACGATCTTGTTGAATGGAATCAGATTCGATGTGATCGGCGTGCTTTCTAAAGTGGGGCAGGATGGCAACAACGGCACGAATGCTCGAATTTTTATCCCCATTGGCACCATGCGCGATTTGTTCCGCCTCAAACAAGACAGCGCCGAAAACGCCATCAGCTTTTTGAACTATCGGCCCATAAATAAAGCCGACCATCTGATTGCCAAACAAGAAATCCACGACATTATTGCGCGCCGCCATGGCTTTGACCCGAAATTGGAAGATGCCTTCGAAGACTGGGACACAATTGAAAATTCTCAACGCGTGGACAAGATTTTCAATGCGATGGACTATTTTCTCGGGGTGGTTGGCGTTGTCACGCTTGGGTTGGGCGCAATTGGCATTGTGAATATCATGCTCGTTTCGGTGAGCGAGCGAACTCGCGAAATTGGCTTGCGCAAAGCATTAGGCGCAACGCACCGCAACATCCTGACGCAGTTTTTTGTCGAAGGGATGTTTCTTACTCTCTTCAGTGGCGGCATCGGGTTATTGCTGGCAAGCGGTTTTATGACGTTGCTGGGCATGTTGCCTTCGCCAGAAGGTTTTGACACGCCGCAACTTGTTCCATCATCGGCGGCAGCTGCCATTTTGTCGTTGGCAATTGCGGGAATTGCTGCCGGGCTTTACCCAGCGAGGCAGGCGGCATTGATGGCGCCAGTCGAAGCCTTGAGGCAGGAGTAATTTATGATTCGCGATCTCGGCACGCAAGCCTACGAAGCGCTTCGCCATAATAAACGCCGATCCCTGCTTACGATGTTGGGCATGGCTTGGGGTATCGCAACGGTTGTGCTTTTGCTGGCTTATGGTTCCGGTTTTGAGCGGGGACTCTGGGCGGCATTCCGATCCTTTGGAACAAATCTGGTCTTTGTTTTCCCTGGACGAACTTCCTTGCAGGCTGGTGGAACGAAAGCGGGTAGCGAGGTCAAACTTACCATCAATGATCTCGACTACATCCGCAATGAAGTTCCGCTGCTGAAGCGAATTTCACCGGAAGTGGCCAAGCAAAATAGCAATGTGAGTTACGGCACACGCAGTGGGCTTTACGCTGTTAGTGGCGTGTATGCGAACTATCCACGCATGCGCAAAATGGAATTTGCCGAAGGCACATCCTTAAGCGAAGCCGATGATTTTACTCATACACGAGTTGCATTTATTGGCGCGGACATAAAGAAGAAACTCTTTTCAGGCCAGAACGCCATCGGCGAAAGCTTACGCGTGGATGGTATCTCGTACCAGATTGTTGGGGTGCTCAAACACGTCATTAACAACAGTGACGACAATCTCAACACCCATATTTATGTGCCCTACAGCGCGATGAGCGATTTGACGGACACGTATCACCTGAGCGCCATCGTCATGGAGTATGAAGGCGATCACGCTAAAGTGGTGAAGGCCATCCGCGATTCCATGGCCTTTCACCATAACTTCAATCCAAAAGATGATCGTGCCGTATTTGTTTTTGACGTATTCGCGGACCTTGCAGACTTGAACGTCATTACAACCGGAATCAAAATTCTCCTGGGTTTCATCGGTTTGCTTACGCTGGGAATTGGTGGCGTGGGGCTGATGAATATTATGCTGGTGTCGGTGACGCAGCGCACGCGGGAAATTGGAGTGGAAAAGGCCCTCGGCGCCCACCGCTGGCATATTCTTTTCCAATTTCTCGCGGAGGCGCTGGTGATTACCGCGCTTGGCGGATTGTTGGGTGTAGTGCTTGCTTATTTCGTTTCGTGGTCGGTTGGGTCGCTGACGCTCTGGAGCGCATTTGAAGAAAACGCGAGCGAGGGCGATATCCATCTTCTGATTGATGGCGGAACTCTGCTTTGGTCCACGGCGATTCTGAGTTTCGTCGGAATTGTCAGCGGAATGCTGCCGGCTATCAAAGCTGCGCGTCTCGATCCCATTGAAGCGCTGCGTTACGAATAACGCTGGGGCGAGAAAGCTGCGATATCTAAATCAGTTTTTCCATCAGTGATTAATTGGGACATTATTTGGGCCGTAACCGGCGCTAATAAAATGCCGTCGCGGAAGTGTCCACTTGCAACGAAATATCCGTTGATTTCAGTCTTCCCTAAGATGGGAAGATCATCCGGCGTCCCCGGCCGCAACCCTGCCCAGGATTCATGGATCCGCGCTTTCTTTAATTCCGGTACAAGCTCGATGGCAGAGCGATAAAGGCGCTGAATAATTTCCGCATCCACCCGCTTGTCGAATCCGACTTCCTCAAGCGTTGATCCAATCACGATTCGGCCATCGCTGCGTGGCACGAGATAGACCTCTGAGCTGCGAATGACATGCTTTAATTTGGGCCCGTCGATCACACTCAGCATATGACCTTTTACGGGTCGAACTGGAATCGGGCAGGGAAGAATCTCTCCCGCCCACGCTCCTGCGCAATTCACAATTACTTTGGCATGATATTCAGTTTTGTTGGCCTGTACTCCAGTCGCCGCGCCATTCTCTGTCAGAATAGTTCGCGCTTCCACTCCGGTTGATATATCAATCTCACGATGTTTGGCGGCTTTCCACAATGCCTCCGTCAGGGCACGCGGATCTACACTGCGCTCTTTCAGCAAGTAGGCAGCATGACGCTGCATGCTAAGAGCAGGTTCGATTTCAGCGAGTTGCGACTGAGTAAGCGCAGCGCTGGGCACGTCAAGGGGCTGTTCACCGGGGATCCAAATCGTTCCGAAATCGCGCAAGTCTGGATTAATGCCGGATTCGTCGTGCACCTCAAAAGCAAATTCCGGGTAGAGGCGGGCACTTAATGTGGCCAGTTCTCGGAGAGCAGGTGGAATCTCGGCGCCATCGGCCAACATTCCTGCGGCCGCGTGGGACGCCTCACGACCCGGTTGTCCTCGTTCCAATACCAGCACTTTCAAAGATGATTTGTGCAGTTCGCGCGCCAGCGACAATCCAATGATGCCGCTGCCGATAATAATTGCATCCCAATTTTTCACTCTTGAATTGTAAAAGAGGCGTAGTTACTTTCAGACATTCACTTCGGAGTACCTGTTGTTCACGGAATCCTACTTATAATTCAGTGAGAAGCCCCGTAATTTAGCTTTATCGCAAACCATGAAAAACAGTGTTATCGCGAACGTAAATAACCGCAACTTGTGGATTTACAATCCTGCGCTCGATTTGATCGTCGGATGCGGGGCCTGGTCGGCACCTTTGCTGTTGCTCACATATTTTGTTGCCGACTCTAGCACTTTGGCATGGTCGGTTGCGTTCTACGCCCTGGCGCTGTTCTTTAATTTTCCTCATTACATGGCGACGATCTATCGGGCCTATCACACGCGCGAAGATTTCGAGAAATACCGAATATTCACGGTCCACATTACAGGGCTCATATTTGTAACTCTTTTGCTATCACATTATTGGTTCAGCGCGCTGCCGTGGATCTTCACGTTGTATCTCACATGGAGTCCCTGGCACTACAGCGGGCAGAACTACGGATTATTCATGATGTTTGCGCGCCGCGCAGGCGCATCCCCGACGGATGCAGAACGACGTGCCCTGCACAGCACATTCCTGCTTTCTTATCTGGTTCTGTTTGTGAATTTTCATACGGGAGTGTCGCAGGATCCAATGTTCCGTTCGCTGGGCATTCCCGTGCACATTGGCGACATCACAATCGCAACTTTAGGGTTCGCATTTCTCGGATGCGCAGTTTTTGGCCTTCGTCGTTTGCCCAGTCAAACGGGATGGAAGCCGTTGATTCCAGCGCTTACCCTGTTCTCGACACAATTCTTGTGGTTTTTGCTGCCGACGGTTCTTTCATTTGCCAAAGGCCTGCAAATTCCGCAGAGCCGCTATAGCAACGGCGTATTGGCGATCATGCACTCGGCGCAGTACTTATGGATCACCAGTTATTACGCACGCCGTGAAGCGCTGGGCAAAAAAACAGCGACCTGGCATCCGTTTGCCTATTTTGCGGTACTGGTTGCTGGAGGGATTGCATTGTTTATCCCCGGCCCGTGGCTGGCGAGCAAGCTATTCCATTACGACTTTACGGCCAGCTTTCTAATCTTTACTGCGCTGGTGAACATTCACCACTTCATCCTCGATGGCGCGATTTGGAAATTGCGCGATGGGCGCATTGCTTCGCTATTATTGAATTCGCAAGCCGCAGCGACGAAAGTCCAATCGAATGTCGCCAATGGAGCACGCTGGATAGTCGGCTACTCCTCTGGCGCGCGTGGGCTGCGTATCGCGGCTGCCTGCGTACTATTCGCTTTGGCAGGCATTGATCAAGCGCGGTATTACCTGGCTTTACACCGTGAGAATCTCGAAAACCTGAGAGTTGCCGCAGCGTTGGACTCGTATGACAGCTCTTTGCAATCGCGCATTGCAAAAAAAGAACTGGAACTGGGTGACGCAGATGCAGCCGTAGAGGCTTGGACTGAGGCAGTGCGCGCCAACCCGGCAGATAAAGAAAAACGCGATTCACTGCTTAAATTCCTGATTCAACATCAAAAAATTCAAGAAGCATATGCCTTGAGTTCGATGTGCCTAAAGCGTACGCCATCCGATGCGATGTTATTGGCAAATCATGGAATGTTGGCGGCAGAACTAGGGCATCCTGATGTTGCCGTCAAAGATTGGCAGCAAGCGCTGTCGGCAGATCCTTCTCAAATGCAGGCGAAGCTTTATCTAGCGCAAGAGCTTCAGCGAGAAAATCAATTAGATCAGGCGATGCGTTACTATGGTGCATATCTTGAACAAGTTGCAGCCCAAGGAAAAGAAAATCGTCCGCCCGCAACTGAGATCGTTCCGGTGATTTTGCAACTGGCGGATTGCCAAATGCGTTTGCATAAAATAACCGACGCCGAGAGTAGTTACGAGTTGGCTGAGAAGATTGCTGCTGAATCTGACGAAAAGAAATTTGACAGCTTCGCCAGCGTCACGCTGGCTTCTTTGAAGGCGAATGAAGGAAAAACGCAAGAAGCGTTGGCCCTCTATCAACGGGCGTTGAAACTCGATGCGGAGTTGGGTGATCCAAAATCGGAAGCTACGGACTGGTACAACTACGGCATGTTTTTAAAGCGCAAACATTTTCCGGATCGCCTGATCTATGCTTCGCTGGCGAAGTCAGAATCTTTAGCTGGAAGCGAGAAGGGAAATGACGATCAAGTCTTGCAGATTGCTTCTGCTCGCGAGGAAGCTTCCTTTCTTCTGCCAAAGGAAGATGCAGACGTGCGGCAAAATTTCCAGCCCGCTCTTCAGGAAGCTCTGGCAGTTTCCATCTCGAAATAGCTGCGGCCTAGAAATAACTACGACGCCAGGCGCTTTAAATACTCCACAATTTCCGGCTGGCCCCATTCCACTGCGCCGATGAATTTGCGGCGAACAATACCATCGCGATCAATGATGTAGGTTTCCGGATATTTGAAGGTGCCGTAAAGAATGCTGCTTTGCTTCGATTGATCGCGAACTGTGAGCATTCCCACTTTGTGATCTTTGAGAAATTGGTGATAGGCGTCACCATCGTCATCAATGCTGACCGCGAGTACGGTTATGCCCTTGCCTTTGAATCTTTCCTGTAATTGGTCGAGAGATGGCATCTCTTCGACGCAAGGCGCGCACCACGTTGCCCAGAAATTGAGCACAACGACTTGCCCGTGTAGATCGTGAAGGCTCACTTTGCGGTCGGAATCCTGCACAGCGAAGTCAGGAGCAGCCGATCCGATGCGGGGAGGACGAGAGCCGCTATAGCACGCAGGGAGTAGAGCGAGAAGTAGAAGCAGCGGGAAGGCGCATCGCACCTATTTATAATACAGAATGACGCTATGAATGCGGCGCAGAGTGTTCCAGATGTGTCAGTGATTGTGCCGGCACGCAATGAAGAAGCCAGCTTAGGCGCGTGTTTACAATCATTGACAGCGCAGGCAGGCGTTAACTTCGAGGAAATCGTCGTTGATGATGGTTCCACCGATCAAACACGAAAAATTGCATCTTCCTTTCCTGAAGTTCAGGTGATCGAGCCCGGCCCATTGCCCTCTCGATGGAGCGGCAAAAGTAATGCCATGAATGCCGGGGCAATTGTTGCACGTGGCTCCTGGCTGTTGTTTACCGATGCGGACACGGTTCATCTTCCGGGATCGCTGGCACGCAGTTTGGCAGAGGCAAATCAGCGTGGAGTGGAGTTGCTTTCATATTCTCCCGAGCAGGAAGTTCACGGATTCTGGGAGAAGGCTGTAATGCCGGTGATTTTTGCCGAGTTGGCGGCGACTTTCCGGTTATCAGATGTGAACGCCCCTTCTTCGCCAACTGCGGCAGCGAATGGTCAATACATTCTGATTTCGCGCAACGCTTACGATGCAGTTGGGGGTTACGCGGCGGTTGCGACGAGTTTGCTCGAAGATGTAGCGATGGCGCAAGCCGTAAAACGATCGGGGCGCCGAATATGGTTTCGTTATGGCGGCGATGCAGTGCGAACCAGAATGTACCGCAGTTTTCGACAGTTGCGAGAAGGCTGGACCAAGAACTTAGTCTTATTATTTCGCGCTCCCTTGAAATTGGCAGTGACAAGAATGATCGAGTTTCTTGTCATCACGGCAAGCTGCATTATCGGGATTGAAGCGGCAGCATCAGCGAAATTTGGTTTCGCGATTCTCGGTTTTGCGGCTGCGCTGTTATTTGAAGTTTTTCTTCTCTTGCGAATTCGCAAGGCTCATTTTTCCTGGGATGCAACCGGATTGTCGTTGCTGGGATTGCCGATATTTTCCTATCTGCTGTTGCGTTCGTGGTTCTTCTATAAAAAAGGGATGGTGACGTGGAAAGGACGATTGTACTCTTCGACGGAGCCAGACCAATCGGCGGGAGTTTTATCAGAAAGCTTGAAATAATGCTCGTGGGCCGCGAACCGCATCTATATGGGGACACTTAAGGACGATTGAATGGTTTATTTGACACGCAAGGCTGAGTTTGCAGCTTCACACTATTACAACAACCCGAAGTTCAGTGCCGAGGAAAACCAGCGCATTTTCGGCAAGTGCAATAATCCGCATGGTCACGGGCACAACTACACGCTCGAAGTTACTGTGAAGGGGAAAGTGAATCCGCAAACCGGTTTTGTTGTGGATCTCAAAGATCTGAAAGAAACAATGAACCGCGAAGTGCTCGATGCGATGGACCACCGTTTTCTGAACAAAGAGGTGCCGGAATTCTTTGACCGGATCCCAACCACGGAAAATCTGGCGATCGTGATTTGGCAGCGGCTTGAACCGAAGCTCAAGGCGGCACAGTTGCATCGGGTGCGCGTCTATGAGACCCCAGATCTATTCGCAGATTTCTACGGAGAAGCATGAAGGCATTTCTGACGCGGCGGTATATGTTTTCGGCTTCTCATCGTCTGCAAAACGACGGCATGACGGTCGAAGAAAATAGAGAGATATATGGCAAATGCAATAACCCCCATGGACACGGGCACAACTACAAACTGGAAGTTACAGTGAGCGGGCAGGTTGCACAAGACACCGGAATGGTCTGTAATCTCGCCGATCTTGATGGGTTTGTGAATCGCGAAATCATCGAGCGTTTTGACCTGCAAAACTTGAATTACATGACGGAATTTTCTCATACGATTCCAACCACGGAAAATCTATGCAAAGTGATTTTCGATATTTTGCACCGCGGCTTCCGTCACGCTCATCTTGAGAAAGTACGTTTCGAAGAGACAATGATGAATTCGTTTGAATATGCGGGTGGTGGTGAGGTTCGCCACTAAAATTCGACCGCTCGACAGGAGCGCAGTAAATGGCCAGAGCAACTGAAATTCCAACTTTAACCAGCGCCAGTTTTGAAGAACTCGTGCACGAAATATTAGTGCGTGTTGGCGAAGATCCTGAGCGCGAAGGATTGGTGCGGACGCCTGAACGGGTTCACAAGGCTTATGAACATTTGACCCGCGGCTACAAGGAAGATCCAGCGGCCATGCTGCAAAAGGCATTATTTACGGTCACGTACGATGAAATGGTCATCGTAAAAGACGTAGAAATGTTCAGTCTTTGTGAGCATCACATGCTGCCGTTTTTCGGCAAAGTGCATGTCGCGTATATTCCGAATGGGAAAGTCATCGGCCTCAGCAAAATTCCGCGGCTGATTGAGATTTTTTCCCGGAGACTGCAAATTCAGGAGCGCTTGACGACCCAGATCGCCGAAACGATTCAGCAAGCAATTCAGCCGCAGGGCGTGGGTGTGGTCATCGAAGCGCGCCATCTTTGCATGATGATGCGCGGCGTAGAGAAGCAACATTCTGCCACTGTTACTTCATCCATGCTCGGTTGTTTCCGTGACGAGCAAGAAACACGCAGCGAGTTCCTGTCGTTGATTCGCAATCGGCCCAACGGAGTGTAGTGGCTTCAATTTAGCCAATCGGGTTTTAACCGATCAGGTATTCTTGCTGAAGTATGCCTGCAAATCGTTCTAAACTTTTTCAAGGTAAAACCGCGCTTATTACAGGCGCGACGCGCGGCATTGGTATGGCCATTGCTCACGCCCTGGCTGCGGAGGGCTGCGGGCTTATTCTCACCGGCCGAAATCAGCAATCTCTCAATAAAGCAGTACGCGAGCTTGCCAAACATAAGACGAGTATGCTGCCGATGATGTGCGATGTTCGCATTCCCATGGCCGTCGAATCTTTGTTTACCGTAGTCCGTGGACATACCAAAAGGTTGGACATTCTAGTGAACAACGCCGGCGCTGCGCATGCAAAGCTCAATGTCGCTGAACTGCCTTATGCTGCGTGGCGCGAAGTCATTGAGACGAACTTGAGCGGTATGTTTTTGATGACGCAGGCTGCATTGCCATTGATGCGCGAGGGCAGTGTGATTGTGAACAACTTGTCGAGCGCAGCGAAACAAGCCTTTGCGGGGTCGGCGGGTTATGTGGCGTCAAAGCACGGCGCGCTCGGATTTACCAATACTCTGCGTGAAGAATTGCGTCCACGGGGAATTCGCGTCATTGCACTGCTGCCCGGCGCAACGGACACCGACATTTGGAATACCTTTTGGGCAGACGCTCCACGCCAAAAAATGATGGCTCCGGAAACAGTGGCGCAAGCGGTTGTGGATGCGGTAAAGCTGCCAGCAAATACGTCGGTGGACGAGTTAATCATCCGGCCGAGCGTAGGGACGCTGTAAAAATCGAGCGGACGTGGGCGTCTCCTACGTGAACCGACTAGAACGCGTCGATACCTGTAATCCTCGAGCCAATAATCAGCGTGTGAATGTCTTGCGTGCCCTCGTAGGTTTTTACTGACTCCAGATTCATCATGTGGCGCATGATGGGATAGTCGTCCGCCACACCGTTTGCGCCTAGAATGTCGCGGGACAGGCGCGCACATTCGAGGGCCATCCAAACGTTGTTTCGTTTCGCCATCGAGATGTGATAGTGCTCGGCTTTACCTTGGTCTTTTAATTTGCCGACTTGCAGGCATAGAAGTTGGGCTTTAGTGATTTCGGTGATCATCCAGGCGAGCTTTTCTTGGACCATCTGGTGCGACGCGATAGGCTGATCGCGGAATTGCTTACGGAGCAGGGAATATTGCAGAGCACAGTCATAGCAGGACATGGCTGCGCCAATCGCTCCCCAGGAAATGCCGTAGCGGGCTTGATTCAGGCACATCAGGGGAGACTTCAGGCCATTGGAACCGGGCAGCAAATTCGATTCGGGGACGTGCACATCCTGCAAAGACAAGCCTGACGTCACCGAGGCTCGCAGTGACCACTTGCCGTGAATGTCTTCTGCTTTGAAACCTTTGCGGTCAGTCTCGACCAAGAATCCGCGAACTTTGTTGTCCTCGTTTTCAACTTTGGCCCAAATAACGGCGATGTCGGCGATGGAACCGGAAGTAATCCACATCTTTTCGCCGTTGAGGACATATTCATTGCCGACTTTACGAGCTCGGGTCCGCATGCCTCCAGGGTTCGAGCCGAAATCCGGCTCGGTGAGTCCAAAACAGCCCAGCTTTTCGCCCTGTTGCATTGCCGGCAGCCAGGTTTGCTTCTGCTCCTCGCTACCGAAAGCATAGATCGGATACATGACCAACGCTGACTGCACACTGACAAAGCTGCGAACGCCAGAATCGCCACGCTCGAGTTCTTGCGTGACCAGACCGTATTCGACGTTTGACATCCCCGCGCAACCATAGCCTTTCAGGCTGGCCCCGAAAAAGCCCATTTCCGCCATCGGCTTGACCAATTCGCGCGGGAAACGGCCTGCGCGATTGCACTCTTCGATGATGGGAATGAGGTTGTCTTCGATAAATTTGCGCGCCGTGTCGCGGACGAGGCGTTCGTCGTCGTTGAGCATCGCGTCGAATTCGATGTAGTCCACGCCTTTGAATTTGATGGCCATGATGAAGTCTCTTTTCTATTTGCGTTGCGGCCAGGTCTCTGGCTTCGCAGGCACAGAATATAAGCAATATATGAAGGGAACTATTTAACCTAGCAAAGCCCAAAGAGGCAGTCAAACCAGCGCTGCTCTGAAGTCGTCCACGAAAAACTAGCGCAGGCTACCCGAGTTGAGTATTCTGAAATTCCATGTCGGAAATTGCGCTCACGGAATTGCTCGGTTTGCCGGTGGTGGATGCCGATGGCATCCGGCGTGGGCGTGTGCGCGAACTGGCCATGGTCCCACACGATGACACTTTGCATGTCGCATCGATGATTGTGCGGACAAAGTCTGGTGACCGTCTCCTGCCTTTTACCGCTTTAGCGGACATCAACGGCCAAGTTACGACGACATCCGCAGAAAATGCCTGGCAACCTGCGGGGGATGGAGAGGGGCTATTCCTGCTCGAACGCGATCTGCTGGATCAGCAAATCATTGACGTCCATGGGCGCAAAGTCGTTCGCGTCAACGACGTGGATTTGTATCGCGAAAATCTACAGGGCCATGTCTCCCTGAAAGTAGCCTCCGTGGATGTGGGCCCGCGCGGAGCTTTGCGGCGGCTGCTCAAAGGTCTGGTTCCGATGTCCGCTTTGCGCAAATTACTCCGCCAGATACCCGAACGCCCGATTCCATGGGAATTCGTGGACTTGATTGAGACCGACCCTGCGCGGCGCGTAAAACTTAAAATATCGCACGAACGACTGGCAAAACTACATCCTGCCGACATCGCCGACATTGTGGAAGAACTGGCCCCCGATGAACGGGAGGCCGTCTTTGAAACGCTGAATGAAGAAGTCGCTGCGGAAACGCTCGAAGAGATGGATCCCAAAGTCCAAAAGTCCATCGTGGAATCTTTGGATTCAGACCGGGCAGCGGAAATTGTAGAGGAGATGAATCCCGATGCCGCTGCCGATCTGCTCGGCGACCTGACGGAAGACCATACGACAGAAATCCTCAAGGAGATGACGCCGGCAGACCGCAAGGAAATCACCGAACTGCTCGAATTTGGCGAGAATACTGCGGCAGGACGGATGAATACAGAGTACGTGGCATTAGGAATTAATGCGTCTGTGCAAGAGGCGATCGAGGCGCTTCGCAGCTATGAAGGTGGAATTGAGACACTGAGCACGATTTACATCGTTGATTCTCACGGCACACTAGTGGGTGCAGTGCCACTGGCCCGGTTGGTGCTGGCGGACCCAACGACTCCGTTGCTCGCTCTAACGCGGGAACCGCTCATTTCCGCCTTCGCGGAAACCAAGGATCAAGACGTGGCGGAGTTATTCGACAAGTACAATCTGCTGATGATGCCCGTGGTAGATGAGCATAAAAAGCTTACGGGCGTCATCACCTCGGACGACGTGATCAGCCTCTTACGCGCAAAACTTTAAAGGCCGCCTACCAAAGTTTTCGCTTTTCGCTGTTCAGAATCCCAGCCTGCGTTTATTCTGAAAAATCGCAGTATCCGATAGCCCGCAATTAGAACAAAGACACATGAAGTACTTTAAGCGCTGGAAAACCCGGCTTTTGTTGTTCCTCGCCGTCGTGGGGCCGGGGTTCATCACCGCGAATGTAGACAACGATGCAGGCGGCATCCTGACCTATTCGGCCGCTGGAGCGCAGTTTGGCCACCTTCTGTTGTGGACAATCATTCCGATCACCGTTGCGTTAATTGTGGTGCAGGAAATGTGCGCGCGTATGGGCGCGGTTACCGGCAAAGGACTTAGCGATCTCATTCGGGAGGAGTTCGGTTTCCGCATCACATTCTTCATGATGATCGGAATTCTACTGACCAATTTCGGCAATGTAGTCACGGAATTTATTGGAATCGCTACCAGCCTTGAATTATTTGGACTTTCGCGTTTTATCACTGTCCCGATCTGCGGAGTGATTGTATGGCTCATTGTGGTGAAGGGGCAGTATAAGAGCGTCGAAAAAGTTTTTCTTGCAGCATCGTTTTTTTACATCACGTATATCTTCGCAGGAGTACTGGCGCATCCGGCGTGGAAGGATGCAACGATTGCAACCATCAAGCCTCCAGCGTTAAACACATTTAAAAACCAGGCGTATCTCTTCATGGTCATCGGGGTTGTAGGTACGACGATCGCGCCCTGGATGCAGTTTTATCTGCAATCGTCCATTGTGGAGAAGGGCGTGACCAAGCGTGGCTTTCGAGCTTCACAATTGGATGTGATTACCGGCTGTATTTTTACGGATGTCGTTGCCTGGTTCATCATCGTCGCTTGTGCGGCGACGTTGTATGTTCACGGCTTCCACGATATTCGTTACGCGGCGGATGCAGCTCAAGCGTTACGGCCTTTGGCTGGAGATTACGCCTACATTCTTTTTGCGGTCGGTTTGTTCAACGCTTCTCTATTCGCGGCTTCGATTTTGCCGCTATCGACGGCATACACCGTATGCGAAGGCCTGGGTTTTGAATCTGGCGTAGATCTAAAGTTTGGCGAAGCCCCGGTTTTTTACTGGCTCTATACGCTTTTGATAATCGCTGGCGGGGCTGTGGTTCTGATTCCGGGGTTGCCTCTGGTCAAGATTGCGGTCCTATCGCAGGTGGTCAATGGCGTTGTTCTCCCATTTGTGCTGATCTTTATGCTTCTGCTGATCAACAAGAAATCTCTAATGGGAGAGTATGTCAATTCGCGAACATTCGATGTAGTCGCGTGGGGCACCACCGTAATTATGATTGGGCTTACGATTGTGTGGTTCTGGACTTTACGAGGCGGAGTCGGCTAGAAAGCCAAAGGTGGCCGTTATAGAAGCTTGCCTGCTGCCAAATCTTGCACCAATTTCAGGTCGGCTTCCAGGAAATCGTAAGAGGGAAGATCTTTAGGGTTCGACCACTGCATATCCCGGAAAATCTTGTTTTCCAGTTCCCCTTTATATTCCCGAACCACATAAAAGCGCAGATCTACAGCGCCGCCGCCGGGATAGTCGTGTCGCATGTGGGCGACTTCGTCCCCGATTACGGCGTCTATGCCCAGTTCTTCTTCGAGTTCTCGTTTTAGTGCATCCGGAGGTTGCTCGCCTTCTTCGATTTTGCCGCCAGGAAACTCCCATTTCAATGGCATGGTCTGGTGGCGAGTGCGTTGGCACACGAGAATCTTTCGATCTTTCACGATAAGCGCGGCTACAACTTGCTTCATTCTGCCCCCGGTGCCGTGGCCGCTATTTGGCTGTGACGCGGATCAATGCAGCTGCTGAAAGTGAATGCGAAAGCTGCCAGGCCGAGAGGGCAAATCAACTCGATCGTATGTTCGCCGAAATCGTGATTGTCCACGAGCACGTACATGCGCGCGGCCCCTACTTCTACAAAACTTCGATCTTTGCCGTTCACAATACGGAGCCGAGTGTCCGGCGTGGATTCACGCCCAGTAAGCGGCTTACCATCCTGCAAAATCTCGACCTCGCAAACTGGACCGCGCGGTGAGGCCATCACCAGATTGACTGAAGAAGCAAAGTATCTGATTTGCAAGCGATGTGGTCCATCACCAACCGCTTCAAGATACTCCAGGGTCGAAGCCCATTGCCCACTGGCATAAAAATGGCCTTCTTCCAATTCTCCATCGGGGAAATCATAGTTCGCGATTTGATCTTCTTTGAATCCCCCAGGATTGCCTAAGCGTCCGCGTTTATGGCCCAGGTAAAGTTCTGGCGCCGCCGCATAACAGACAGCGCCCGGAGAATCCTCTGTCCGCATGGGAGGCATGGGGGCGGGCAGTACAATCATGGGATTGATTTCCCGGAGAAGCTGCTGAATGCTCTCTTCACAATCGAGATAGGCCCCTTCACCGAAATGCGCCCAGCGAAGATAGCCTTCCCCATCCAGCAAATACTTTGTTGGCCATGCACGATTGGCGAAGGCCTTCCAGAGTTC
>Ga0070734_10002029_pt1 | contig 26503 bp, 33 predicted proteins | sample Coa_R1_8_FD_66444 | JGI IMG/M metagenome (GOLD analysis project Ga0070734, IMG submission 66444) | Surface soil microbial communities from Centralia Pennsylvania, which are recovering from an underground coalmine fire - Coalmine... | ecosystem: Environmental > Terrestrial > Soil > Unclassified ... | reverse complement strand
AACGGTACCGGAGAGCCGGATGCGTTTAAGAGATGCACGTCCGGTTCGGAGGGGGGGAGTAGGAAAAGTGCTACCCAGCTTGGACTGGAATAGTAACTCGCCTGCTCCCTACCCAACCGAATGGTTGGCTGACCTGCTGCGCCATGGGCTGCTGCATCCCAGCTTTATTCCACCTCAACCAATCCGCGTTCTCCGAGATCTCACCCGCTATCGCAAATCGCTCGTGGAGCAACGTACCCAGCAGATCAATCGTATCCACAAGGTGCTGGAAACGGCCAATATCAAGCTGGGAGCGGTAGCCAGCAATGTGGTGGGCGCGAGTGGGCGCCGTATGCTCCAAGCGCTGGAGCAAGGCGAATCCGACCCGGAGGTGTTGGCCGAGTTGGCCAAAGGGCGCTTGCGCGAGAAGCTGCCGGCGCTGCGGCTGGCGCTCACCGGGCGGGTCCAAGCCCATCATCGCCTACTCATTGGCGAATTGCTGGATCACATGGAGTACCTGGAGCGGGCGATCCATCGGGTCGAGGTCAGCATCGCCGACCTCTTGAACGAGCAGGAACGAGTTGTGCAGATCCTGCTGACGTTGCCCGCAACCGGACCTGTCACGGCGGCCGCCATCATTGCAGAGATTGGCACCGATATGCGGCGTTTTGCAAGCGAGAAGCATCTCTCCTCGTGGGCCGGGGTCTGTCCAGGAAACAAGCGGAGTGCTGGCAAGCAGAAGAGTGGCGCCACGACCAAAGGCAACACGCAGCTCAAAACCATTCTCTGCGAAATCGCTGCGACTATCGCCCGCTCGCCTGGCACCTATCTCCATGCGCTCTATCACCGTATTGCCCGTCGGCGGGGCAAGCCACGGGCAATGATGGCAGTGGCGCACAGTCTGTTGGTCAGCATCTACTGCATGTTACGCGACCAGGTGCCCTTTCAGGAGTTAGGGCCAGACTATTTTGATCGCCTGCAGACACAACAGTTAGAACGCCATTACGTACGCCGATTGGAGGCATGAGGCTTTCAGGTGACGCTGGCACCTGCAGCGTCTTAACTGACCTCTTGAACTGAGCTGCTTAGACCTCCCAACCACGAGGGGCGGGAGCAGGAAACTATTGGCGTTTTAAGTGCCTGGCCACCGGTAGAATTTTCAGGTGAAATGCCCTCAGGACATGATATAAAACCCCTGGAATAGTTCACAGCAGAGGGAAAGAACGGGAGATGAGCGAGCAGGGAGTAGCCCACCCACGATCTCCCTGCTTTCGTTCTGGGGCGCCAAAGCAGGCAGCAGCCCTTGCGTCTCTGGCCAGAGCGTGCCTGTTTTGTGGCCTGGCCGCCGTACTCTGAGAGAGGATGGGCCTGGCGACAGAAATCTCAAAAGTCTGGCCGCAACAGAGGAAAATCCACGGCCCTGGAGCGCACACTTCCCTTGTCAAGATCGAACGAGATCAGCTTTGACGCTACACCAAGTATGTCAGCCCCTCCGCCACATGTGGATTACGAGCCGCGATACAAGCTCCAAGCACCATAGTGGTAGTGCAAGATGGTGCCGTGGTCGCCAATGGCCCAGCCCTCGCTGGCTGAGACCATTGTTATGCTCGACAGGTTTTCACTGGTGGGGCTTGGCGCTCGTTCCCAGGTGCCGCTCTGATAGTGTAGGATCACCCCCCCATCGCCAACGGCCCAACCTTCGGCTGGCGAGGCCATTGCCACGCTCGTCAACGTGAAATCGGTCTGACCGAAGGGGGCTTTGAAGTGCGTTTGCTCCTGCCAGACGCCATGCTGATTGTGGAGAATGACCCCATCCACTTCTGTAGCACGGTGCTGGTCACTGTTCGGCTGCATACCCACCGCCCAGCCTTCATCGGGCCCCACCAGGGTGATGCCGTACAGACGGCCATTGGCGATATGCGGATCGACCTTACTCCAGCGCGTGCCATCATAATGCTGCAGCAGCACGGCTGGCTCATTGCCATCCTCTCCATCACCCACTGGCACGCTGTAATCCACGCCACTGATCCAGACCTGGCCATCCGCAGCGCCGGTGAGGCTCAGTGGCACGATGTGGGCAAACGCTGGATCGTTGACCGGTGTCCAGGCATGCCCAGCATAATGCAGCGCGATGGATTGCCCCAGCGGGTTGCCGCTGCCAATCCACTGCCCGATAATCCAGCCATCGGTGGCCGAGCGCATATAGATACCGCTCAGTTGTGCGGCCCGCACCGCCACCTGCACCCACTTCCCTCCTGTGTAGTGCAGAAGGAGACCAAAGGTGATACCATCAGCATTGGGACCAAGCAGACTATTCCCAACGGCCCAGCCTTCCTGTGCTGAGACCATACTAATGCCATTCAAGACGAAGGGAGGACACGCGCCAGCACTTCCACCGCAGCCGAGCGCACGCTTGTAATCGGGGAGCGGCTGCGCTGTCCAGCGTCCGTTCAAGTAGTGGAGGATGACCGGGTCTCCGGCATCCAGCCGGACGGTGGTCGAACCGGTGTTCACCATTGACCAGGTGTTGCCAACAGCCCACCCCTCATCAGGCGAGACCATCGAGAGGCTATTCAGGGTCATCTGGCTGCGATCTGGCACACCGGCAAGGCTACTGGTTCCATGCGACGTGCGCGTAAAGAAGCCAAACAAGGCGACGACCAATACCGCAACTACTAGCATTGCGGCCAGCGCTGGCAAGCCCGCGAAGAAGCGGCGGCTGGCTGGCGGCTCAAACGGGGCAGGAAGCCGTGCCTTCGGTGCCGCACGCTCAACAGGGTTGAGCAGATGATGTAGCCCCTGCTCGTCTTCAGCGTGAGGAGATGTGAGCGCTCGCACATCCAGGTGTGGGGAGAGCCGCGCCCAGAGGGTTTCACGATCGGGTGGCGCAAGGCGAGGCTCCTGGTAGCGGGCACGTAGGCGCGCTTCCAGATCCATGTCCTGTGGTTGCTTCGTGTTCATCGGCTTTTCTCCTGATACCCGACACTGGCCTCCTCGTCTTGGAGGTGCTTGCGCAGAATGCTCAGGGCGCGGTGCAATCGTGATTTCACAGTGCCAAGCGGGGTGTTCATTGCCAGGGCGATCTCGGTCAGCTCCAGGTCCTCAAAAAAGCGTAGCTCCAGAATGCGTTGCTGCTCGGCAGGTAGCGTCACCAGTACAGCCTGCAAAGTCTGATCCGCCTCGATCTGAAGCAAGTAGTCTTTATCGCTGGGCAAATCGTCTATCTCTTCAAGATGAAGGGAGACTGTGGGCAGCGTGCGACGGCGCCTAACCATCCAGCAGCGCCGAGCCACGATGGTCAACAGCCAGGGGCGAAAAGAGCGTCCACATTGGAAGCGAGGCAGACCTCGCCAAATATCCAACCAGGACTCTTGTAGCGCATCCTCTGCGCTGCCTCGATCAGGGAGCAACACAACGGCTACACGCCAAACGACCGGTGTATAGGTGTCAACCAGCGTGCGGAATGCGGCCTGATCGCCCGCCTGGGCGCAGCGGATGAGGTCGTCCTCCATTACGGTGTCCCTCTCAGGAGTATGAAGTGAGAGAGGTCTCTCATTAGGTAATATGCGGCGGGCAGCCAAAAGGTTCCCAAGAAGCCACGGTAGTGAGCAGCACATCCCTTGGGGAGCTGCAAAACCAGATGACACTCTTGTCAGCGTGTGCTATAGTTATCTTAAGGAATAACCCCTACCCAGGGGGTAGGGAGTGAAAGCGAGGAGATCCATGCAGGCAGATAAACAAGAAGCCCTCAAGCGCCTGAACTATATCGAGGGGCATATTGGGGGCATCCGCAAGATGGTGGAAGCCGATCAGTATTGTGTCGATATTCTGCGCCAGACTTACGCCGTGCGCAAAGCCATTGAGAAGTTTGAAGCGCTGCTCCTCGAGCAGCATCTGCATCACTGCGTCCCAGAAGGCATCAAGGAAGGTCGAGAAGAGGCGGTAATTGACGAACTGGTGCAGCTTTATAACCTGGCAGGCAATCGTTAGTGGGACAGTCGGTTGCCTCTTAGCAGTGAACTAAAGGAAGTCCTTTCATGGCAGAGCTCCAAGAGCATGTGCAGACGATACCGCCATCGGGAACTGCACCCGATGCGCCAACAGGAACAGGGTCGCAAGCAGATATTACCCTTGCTCTGGAGGGGATGAGCTGCGCCTCCTGCGCGCTACGTATTGAAAAAGGATTAAAGAAGGTACCGGGGGTAGTAGACGCCAACGTGAACCTTGCCACCGAGCGCGCCACCGTGCGCTATGATCCGACGCGGGCCAGCGTGGATGACTTGTTGGCAAAGGTGAAGGCTACCGGCTATGCTGCCACGCCACTGACGGAGCGATCAGCCTCCGCGCCTCCAGCGCCGATCAAAGCTGAACTGACTGGCCCACAGACCACTGACCTGCTCATCAGCGGAATGACCTGCGCTTCCTGCGTCCGACGCGTGGAGCGGGCGTTGGGCCGCACACCTGGCGTCATAGAGGCCACCGTCAATCTGGCGACCGAGCGTGCGCAGGCGACCTATGACCCGACCAGCGCGAGCCTGGATGATCTGATTCGTTCCGTGGAGCGCGCAGGCTATGGCGCGAGTGTGCCTGCTCCGGCAGCGCTCCCAAGTTTGGCTGAGACGCCAGCAAGCGCTGACGAAGCAGCCCCGGATGCCGAAACCCTGGGGCGACAGCGAGACCTCCGACACACCCGTCGCACGCTCGCGCTGGGGATTGTGCTGAGCGTGCCAGTGGTCCTCCTGTCGATGTTTTTCATGGACCGCTTCCCAGGGGAGAACTTGTTGCTGCTGGTGCTCACCGCGCCCGTGTGGGGATATGTGGGCTGGAGCTTCCACCGCACCTCTCTTCGCATGCTGCGCCATTTCAGTGCCAACATGGATGTGCTGATCAGCCTGGGATCGACGGCAGCTTTTGCGATGAGTGTCGTCGCCACCTTCTGGCCCAGTGTGGTTGGCTCGATCACCTTCTATGATACGACGGCGCTGATCATTACCCTGATCTATCTTGGCAAATATCTGGAGGCGCGTGCCAAAGGTCAGGCCAGTGAGGCGATCAAGCGGCTAGCGGGTTTGCAGGCGCGCACTGCCCATGTCGTGCGGCAGGGACGCGAGATCGATCTGCCGATTGAGCAGGTCGTGGTGGGCGATGAACTGGTCGTCCGCCCTGGCGAGAAGATCCCCACCGATGGCGAGGTGCGCTCAGGCACCTCCAGCGTCGATGAATCGATGCTGACCGGCGAGAGCCTGCCCGTCGACAAGTGCGGCGGAGACCAGGTGATTGGCGCGACGATCAACCAGACCGGCATGCTGCGTGTACGCGCCACCAAAGTGGGCAGCGGAACGATGTTGGCGGGCATCATCCGGCTGGTGGAGCAGGCGCAAGGCTCGAAAGCCCCCATTCAGCGCCTGGCTGACACGGTGGCCGGAATCTTTGTCCCGTCGGTGCTGGTGATCGCGCTGCTGACAATGGTTGGCTGGACTATCGCCGGAGAAGCCTTTGGGTTCGTCCCTGCTGGTGCCATGGGCGCATCGGCCACCCAGCCCTGGATTGTGGCGCTGGTCGCGGGCATTGCCGTGTTGGTGGTGGCGTGCCCTTGCGCGCTGGGCCTGGCGACCCCAACCGCCATCATGGTTGGAACCGGCCAGGGCGCAGAACTGGGCATCCTCATTAAGAACGGAGAAAGTCTGGAACGTCTGTCCTCGGTGACAACGCTGGTGCTTGATAAGACCGGCACGATCACCCGCGGGCGACCCGAACTGACCGACATCGTGCTGAGGCCAGAAGCATCTATCAGTGAGCTCGAATTGTTGCAGTGGGCCGCAGGCGCGGAGAGTGTTTCGGAGCATCCACTGGCGCGCGCCATCGTAGAAGGGGCGCGGGCACGCGGGGTCATCCCAGCAACGCCCGTAGAGACCTTTGTCGCCATCCCGGGCGGCGGGATTGAAGCGCACGTTGCCGGGCAGAGCGTGCTGATCGGCACGCGCCGCCTGTTGGAAGAGCAATTGAACGCCACAGACATCGCCTCCCTGGAAACAGTGCTTGAGGAGCTTGAGCGTGCTGGCAAGACTATCATCCTGGTCGCGCTTGAAGGCGTGGTGGTGGGAGCCATCGGGGTTGCTGATACTGTGAAAGTGGGTTCGGCAGAGGTCATCACCCGTGCCCAGCAAGAGGGGATGGAGGTGTGGATGATTACTGGTGATAACGGCCGCACGGCGCTCAGTGTGGCAGCCCTGGTGGGCATTGCGCCAGCACAGGTGCTGGCAGAGGTGTTGCCTGGCGAGAAGGCTGCCAGAGTCCAGCACCTGCGCGAACAAGGCAAGATCGTGGCGTTTGCTGGGGATGGCATTAATGATGCTCCCGCGCTGGCCCAGGCAGACCTGGGCGTGGCGATGGGCACCGGCACAGACATCGCAATGGAAGCGGCGCAGCTTGCGCTGGTGAAAGGCAACCTGCGGAGTCTGCTGACGGCTGTGCATCTGTCCCGGGCGACGATGCGCACGATTCGGCAAAATCTCTTCTGGGCCTTTGGCTACAACGTCATTTTGATTCCGCTTGCCATTGCTTCACCAGCGATCCCGCTGCTGCACGCGAGCGCGCCGGTCTTCGCCGCTGCGGCGATGGCGCTGTCCTCAGTGACGGTGGTAAGCAATTCACTGCGACTGCGGCGCTTCGGACGCAAGGAGGCAGCACGCGCCAGCGCGTAGAGCTTATCATACGGTGCTCTGCCCCTCTTGAGGCATACAAAAATAGATGCGAGACAAAAGGAGATACGAACGACATGGCAACGACACAGGACATGACGCTTTCAGTTCCCGATATTAGCTGCGAGCACTGCGTCAAAACGATCAATGGCGCGCTGGGCAATCAGCCCGGCGTCGAGACGGTGGAGACGGATATTCCCACTAAGACCGTGTATCTGCGCTTTGACCCGACGCAGCTTTCCTTGGAACAAATCGAAGCGATCCTCGACGACGCTGGCTACACCATTGCCAAATAGGGGTGTTGGCCTCTCATGAGCGCAGGACGGGATGCGTGCCATATGCTCCCGCCTGTGCTCCGCTTACGATGAGCGTGTTCATGCGTTGCTGGAGACTTTGCATCCAAAAGAAAGAGAAGAACAAACAATGGCAACAGCACGTGATCCCGTCTGTGGGATGCAAGTAGACGAACAAACGGCTGCTGGGAAGAGTGAGTATCAAGGGAAGACCTATTATTTCTGCTCATTAGGCTGCAAGCGCCAATTTGAGAAAGACCCTGAACAGTATGTTGGGCAGCAATCACCACCGCAATGAGGAAGGAAGCCCGAGGAAAATGGCCACACTCCCTGATCTTCAAAACGACACTCCGCCACTGGCGGGTTGATCTCGGTGAGAGATATCTTGAGCCTACATAGAACATGCAGGTACGGAACGGGGAACGCGTCGCAACATGGCCCGGATGATGGCGTAAAAGGAAGCAACGTATGAATTTGTTGACGGCGATTGGGCAGGCGCTGGCGATGGCCTGGAGTATGGGGTGGGAGATCCTCTGGCCGCTGGTGCTGGGCTTTGTCCTCTCGGCCATGATTCAGGCAGTCGTGTCGCATCAGGCGATGGCCAGCACACTGGGCGGTGACCAGCCCAAGCACCTGGCCCTGGCTACGTTGTTTGGCATTGCTTCCAGTTCCTGCTCTTATGCGGCGGTGGCCCTGGCTCGCTCGATCTTCCGGAAAGGCGCCAGTTTTACCGCAGCGATGGTCTTTGAGCTGGCTTCGACCAACCTGGTCATTGAATTGGGGATTATTCTCGTGGTGTTGCTGGGCTGGCAATTTATGCTGGCGGAGTATCTCGGTGGGATCCTGATGGTTCTCTGCATCGCCCTGATCTTCCGGCTGACCCTCACGCCGCGCCTCGTCGCACAGGCGAAAGCTCAGGCAGAACAAGGACGGCGGGGCAGGATGGAGGGTCATGCTGGCATGGATATGAGTGTTTCGGGGGGCTCCTTCTGGCAGCGGCTCTTGAGTGGCAAGGGCTTTACGGCGATCAGCCACTACTTTGTGATGGATTGGGCCTCCGTCTGGGTCGATATTGTGTTGGGCCTGCTCATTGCTGGCGCTCTGGCGGCCTGGGTCCCCGAGTCCTTCTGGACCAGCTTTTTCCTGGTAAGCAATCCGACCCTCGCCAAAATTGAAGGCCCACTGGTAGGGCCGCTGGTCGCCATCGTTAGCTTTGTCTGCTCGGTGGGCAACGTGCCCCTGGCGGCCGTGTTGTGGCGAGGAGGGATCAGCTTCGGTGGCGTGGTCAGTTTCATCTTTGCGGATCTGATCACACTCCCCATCCTGGACATCTATCGCAAATACTACGGTTGGAAGGTGATGAGCTATATTCTCGTCACCTTTTATGTGACGATGGCTGCAGCCGGCTATGTGATCGAGTTGTTGTTCGCGGCCCTGGGGATTATCCCCGAGAATCGCAACGTGACGGCGATCACTGAGGGCATGCAGTGGAACTATACGACGGTCCTCAACATCCTCTTCCTGGTCCTGGCAGCCGTTCTGGTGATTCGGTTCCTCCGGACCGGCGGACCCGCCATGCTCAAGATGATGAATCAGCCAGAACATGAGATGGGGCACCATGAGCAGCATCAGCACATGGATCACCAGGCCATGGGCCATGATCATCATGGGGAGTAGAAGTGGAGTGAACCAATCCAATCGACGCTGCTTTGCCGTTTAAGGCTGCGCTTGCAGAGCAGCGTCAGCCTGGCCTCATCTCTTTGCTTCCCACTCCAAGCAACAATTCTGCCGGAGCCACTAGGCCATCAGATCCCTCAAACTGGCTCAGTGCCTGCCTCACCTCCCCCAAGAGGTGCTGCTGCTCTTGCTCGCTAAGCTGTCCCATCACCCCAGCAGTCAACCGGCTTCCGGTCGAGTGCAGGAACGCCTCGAGCGACGCATAACGGGACTGGAAAGGCAGCGCACGGGTGCTGACTGCATGAAAGCCCGCTCCCGTGAGGTCCCGCGCAAAGACGGTCGGGTCTGAGAGCGCAAAGGGATTTGGTCGAGGAGAGGACGCTCCTCTCGCATATTTTGACAGCATAGCCAGCGGTAACGACCAGAGGGGATTGTGTTCAGGCACCGACCAGACCAGCGCCGCCAGTTTCCCGCCCAGTTTGAGGACTCTGTGTATCTCACGGAGCGCGCGCTCTGGGTGCGGGAGGAGCATCAGACCCAGACGGCAGATGACCGCATCGAAGGCCTCGTCTTCCAGCTCAAGCTGCTCGGCATCCATGACGCGCGTCGTAAGAGTGGTCAGCCCTTCCTGTTGGGCCAGGCGCGCGGCGATGGCGAGCATGTCTGCAGAAAGATCGGTGGTTAGAATGGAGCCGCTCGGTCCCACGAGGCGAGCCGCCATGAGGCTCTGATCTCCAGTGCCCGCCGCAAGGTCCAGGACGTGATCTCCCGGCTGAAGCCCCGCCGCTTCGAGCATGCGCTCTGTGGCTTCTCCGAAATCGAGCCTTCGCCGTTCAACATCCTGCTGCCAGTGCTCGGCCTCCTCAGAGGAGCTCCATATGCTCCTCTGCGGCAGATGTCCTTGCTCCTCGTTTGCCATAGGATTTTCCTTTCTCATCTGGTCAGTATTCTGCCAATGGTCACGGCGTGAGGGAAATGCTCTTTTCCTGTCAAAAGCGAAGCGGGCAAGCCATGTCCCCGCACGGACAGGATGAAGAGCGTAGCCCGATGCTCGCAGCTGTGCGGATGATTGACGAGCTTCTTTTTTCTTTGGGGTTGGGGACATATCAGGGGGCAACCGCTTACCAGGGCTTGCGACGCAGCCAGTACCAGGACGCGGGGACGCCGGGGCGGTCGAGTGATTCCACCGCACGTTCAAGCGTAAAAGCGGGCTCGAACAGGGCTTGAACCTCGGCGCGGGTGAGGTGGTTGTCAATGAGCTGGTTCGGCATGAAGCCATAGAGCAGGAAAAGCCCGCCGGGAGCCGCCAGTCGCGTGACCCCCTGCGCGTAGCGAACACGTGCGAGCAGGTCAATGCTATGCAGGCAGCCAAGATCGAAGAGTAAGGTATAACCAGGCTCCAGCCCAAGCGCGTCGAGATTGGTCACATCGCCAACGAGAAAGCGCACCTTCCCCGCAAGTGAGCCCGCGTGGCGCAGCTTCTCACTGGCGAGCCTGATCGCATTGGCGATAAAATCAATGCCGGTGACCTCCCACCCCTGCCGAGCAAGATACAGGCAGTTCGTGCCTGTCCCACAGCCTAGATCGAGGGCCTGCCCTACGTCTAGCGCCCCCGGACCCTCCACCGCCTCCACCAACTCCGGAGGCGCAATATTGGTATCCCACGGTGGGTTGCCCCGATCATAGGCCTCCGTGAAACGCTCATATGGGGCAGGCCGCTCAGCGGGATCACGAGGAAACGATGACATGGGTGACACCTCCTCCATTGTTATAGCATATGGCTCGCACCCTTGTGGGCAAGCCCTGCTCACCCACGAGGCTCATAGATCACATATCCTCTCAAGACGTTTCCGATTCGATGCGACCAGGCCTACTTCCCGGCGAGGCGTGCGACGACGGGAGCAAAGATGTCCATATCCTGTTCTAAGATGCCGCTGTACGAGATCCCAAAACGTTCACGGTTTGCCAGCACCTGTTCGCAGATTTGCTCCACCAAGCCAACCAGGGTGTAAATACCTTGCGGGGACTGCTGCTCCCCCGTGGCCCGCGATCGGAAGGCCGCTACGATCCGTGGATCGAGTTGCTGCTCTTGCTCCATTCTGACGCCTCCGAGCACAAAGTTACCGATCTCGATCTGCGCGAAGCGGTCGCCTGCCGCCTCACGAATCCAGGCGATTTGTTGTGTGGTCGCCTCCGCCGACGCATCGTCCATATCGATGCTATTGCCATCTGGAGCCACGCTGGGGTTGAGGGTAATGATGTCGGCGTAGCGCCCAGCAATCGATAACATCCGTTTCCCCCCACCCGATAACAACAGCGGGGGATGGGGACGCTGGAGGGGTTTGGGAAAGACTTCGAACCCGTTGAGGGAGTAGAAGCGGCCAGTAAAGATCATCGAACCATCGGAGAAGAGGCCCTTGAGCACCTGAACTGCTTCCTCCAGTCTACCCACCCGCTGACCGGCAGGATCGAAGGGCATGCAGGCCATATAGGACTCTCTGGCGATCCATCCGGCACCCAGCCCAAGCTCGAAGCGGCCCTCTGAGAGCAGATCCAGCGTGGCGACCTCTTTAGCAAGCAGAGCGAGCTGTCGGTAATTGATGTCAAGAACCAGGGTCCCCAGACGCAGCGCTCGGCTGGCTTCTGCCGCGGCCAGGAGTGCCAGAGTCGGCGAGAACTGGTTCCCCAGGTGATCGGGCACCTGGAGCACGGAGTAGCCAAGGTCCTCGACTTTGTGGACTTTGGCAATCCATTCTTGCTTGGAGACTGCCCCAAGCAGCGTGACCCCAAAACGAAACGGATGGGTGGCACTCATAGGATCTTCCTCCAGTCGTAGAGAACAGGGACCAGCTAAGGAATACAATGTTCGCTACCGAATATGGTATTTTCATAAAAGCGTACATGAGCGGGTGCTTCTCGGCAAGCACACACTGGGGACATCGTTCTCTACCGAACATCTGGCCCAGATTGGTCGCCAAACAGGAGGGACAGCGGTGAAGCAGCAGAAAGCAGATCGTCGTTCGGAGCGCACGTATCGCCTGGTAAGTTCCGCTCTGGTGGAACTCTTGTTGGAACAACCCTACGAGGCGATTCGTACAGGATATTTTGGATCGTGCCGGGATTGGTCGTACCACCTTCTATGCCCATTATTTCGATAAAGAGGATGTCCTCACCACCATTACCGAGCAACTGCTGGAGACGTTCACCCGCCAGATTGCCCAGACAGAAGCACGACCACGCATCGTGCCAAGCCTGGAGCTGTTTCACCATGTCTACCACTCCCAGCAGCGTCAGTTTCAGTTGATCATGTGCGGGCATGCAGGAGAGCGCCTATGGGAAGCCTTGCAGACGGCACTTTGCCGGGCGATTGAACCGGCCCTCGCAACCTTCTGTGCAGAAAAGCGGACTCCACCGATCCCGCTGGCGGTGGTTGCTCAGTACCTGGCGGATACCTTGCTCACCCTACTCAGGTGGTGGCTCGCTGCTGATATGCTCTATCCCCCAGAACAGATGGAGGGCATCTTCCAACAACTGGCGATGCCTGGGGTGTGGGTGATCATTACAGGCAAGCGAGTAGGAATCAGCACGCCGGTCTGATCCTCGCTGTCATGGCAGGCACGGAAAGCGAGCTCTGTCTCCTAATCTGAGCCATCTCATCAGCAGCACGCTTCCAAGACATCCTCATCCCTGCGCCCGGATGATCCAGCCATGCCAGAGCCAGGTAATGCTGAAAGCGTATTCTGCTGTGATGGGTAGTTTAGCCCGCAGCGTCAGCGCGTGGGCTTCGCTCAGGGTATAGGCACGCAGATGCTGCGCATCCAGACAGCGGATCAGCCCTTCAAACACCGGCCAGGGGAAAGGTGGGCTCCGGCGGGCATAATCCTCCAGAATCAACTGCCCTTCGGGAGCCAAAAGCTGGCGCAACGCAGCAAGTGTCGCCTCGGGTTGAGGGAGGTAATGCAGCACGTTCGTACAGGTAATGACATCAAAGGTTCCTGGAGCATAGGGCAGTTCGTTGGGTTCTCCCATGCCCACCCGCACGTGCAGCAGCTCTACATTCGGCCAGGCGCGCAAGGTCAGGCGTGCCTGGGCAAGCATATCGGCGCTGGCATCGAGGCCGCAGGCGCGCAGCTCAGGAACACGTTCCAGGAGGCGCCGGAGCAAGAATCCAGTGCCGCATCCCACGTCCAGTACATGGGGAGCGCGACCCAGGCGCTCGGGCACGCGCTGGAGTGCCTGCCAATCGAGGGTAGCAAGGGTAGTAGCAAGGCTGCGCTTGGTGAAGGTACCCCAGCGGCGCTGATATCTTTTGGCCTGTGCTCCACTATACCAATTGCGCATCTATCTCCTTCGAAAGCTCTGCCTGGTGCTAGATAGGGGCGCTGAGGAAAGCCTTGTCAGGGTGGAGTGGGCAATAGAACGGGCATGTTACTGGCCCACCTACCGAGCGGAGGCCTCGCGCAGAGCCCTTACGCTCACAAGCACCAAATTATACCAGGGTTCTTTCCAGAAAAGAACCCTGACTTTTCTGGAAGAAGCGCCACTGTCTCTGTCTCTGCTTGAGCGCATCTCTCCCCCGTGAGGAATCTTATTTTCCTCGCGGGGGAGAGATGCGCTAGAGATACAGCCGCTTGCAATTCTCGCGGGCTAGACAGGTTGGAGGCGATCATCCTGTACTTTCGTCTCCTCCAGGTGAGCGTGCATCCTGGTGAAAGTGGCCTCGTCAATCTCTCCTCGTGCATAGCGCTGACGGAGTATCTCCATCGCCGAGGGCGGGCTTGGCGGCGTCCCTGGCAAGGGAGAGCTTCCCACTGTCTGCTGGCGAGTGATCCATCGCACCAGTAACCAGATCGCCAACCCCAGCAGGAGGAGCCAGAACAATCCATTCAATCCCATCCAGAGCATGCCTCCCCAGCCAGGACCGTAATACCACATCATGGCGCAACCTCGCTTTCTTGGGCATTCCCAGGCCGGCAACGATGTGCGGCTGCTGGTGCTCCTGTATGTGCTCGCGCTCAAATGAATCAGCCAGCGACGAAAATTGGGGTGGGAATGCCAGTTTCTCTTTCCTTTCCTTCTAGAAAGAAGGATAACGCATCCTCCTCTCAAAGGGCGTAACTGAGGGTAACTGTGAGGTGACAAAAGAACGGATCAGGGCTTGCTCATGCGTCGAAGTAATCGGCTGCATGAGAGGGTGCTGCATTGTCTCTTGGAGGGGATGGTGCTCTTGACAGCAGGACATGCTCAAATGTACTATTTGAGCATGAACTCAAATAGTACATTGCAAGACCAACACAACAGGAAGCCTCTGACGGCCATTCACCCTGAAGCGGTTGATCAGGCTCGCGCAACGGCCCTCCCAGAAGCGCATCTGCGCTTGATGGTGGACGCGTTCGAAGCACTTGCAGACATGACCCGGGCGCGTATGCTCTATGGCCTGATCCAGCAACCGCTTTGTGTTCGAGATCTGGCCGTTCTGATCGGGGTCTCTGAATCTGCGATCTCCCATCAGTTGCGGTTCTTGCGTGATCGGCGGCTGGTCAAAGCACAGCGAGAAGGCAATGTCATCGTGTACTCCATTGATGACCATCACGTCGCGGCCCTTTTCCGAGAGGCGGATTATCATGCGGATCATGTGCGGCAGGACCTGCCAGACCACGCCTGAGTAAGTAGCACCGGCTTTTTTTATGTAAAACTACCTGAGTATATGAACAGATATACAAGTATGGAGGAGGCTATGGCAGCACCTGCTTCGGCGTTCACCCGCGTTCAGGTTCTCTGTGTCAGTAGTGTGCGGGGGAGCCAACGGTTTGTGCGGCGCTATCGAGCTTTCTTGTTCGACCCGGGCACGTTGTTCACCCTTGCCAGTCTGCTGCTGCTGATTGCAGCGATTATCCAGCAGCCCAGTGGACTGAACGAAGTCTCCCATGCAAGCACGCCGCTGTACCTGGCGGCAGCACTGGTTGGCTCGGTGTATGTCTGGTGGTCGGCCATCCAGGGCATTCGCGAGCGCGATTTCACCGCGGACATCCCCGTCTCCATCGCGACGGCGGCGGCGCTGGCCATTGGGCAGTATTCGGCAGCGGCGGTCGTGGCGGTCTTGCTCCTGCTGGGTGGGATGCTGGAGGAGTTTGTCTCGGCGCGTGCTGGCAACGCCCTGGAGGCATTGGCGAAGCTGCTGCCCGATCAGGTGCTCGTCCGGCGCGAGGGGCAGGACCAACAGGTTCCCTTAGACGCAGTGGTCGTGGGTGATCTCGTCCTGGCCCGTTCTGGCGAACGTATTCCCGTTGATGGCACCATTGTCAGTGGCACCGCCTCGGTAAATCAGGCCACTATCACGGGAGAAAGCCTGCCGGTCGATAAACAGGCAGGCGATACGGTGTTTGCCGGGACGCTCTTGGACCTGGGTACGCTGGAGATTGAGGCGACTAAAGTGGGACAAGAGACGACGCTCGGCCAGATTCGCCGCATGGTCGAAGCAGCGCAGGAGCAGAAAGCCCCGATTGAGCGCATCCTCAACCGCTATGCCAAGTTTTACACCCCGGCGGCTATCCTCCTGGGAGCAGGGGTCTGGCTCTGGAGCGGCGATCTCTTGCGGGCGATTACCATTCTGATTGTCTTCTGTCCCTGTGTGATGGTGCTGGCAACTCCCACTGCTCTGGTTGCCTCCATTGGCAATGCTGCACTGCGCGGCAGTTTGGTCAAGAAGGGCGCCACGATTGAAGCACTCGCCAAGGTGAGTACGGTGGCCTTCGACAAGACAGGTACACTGACCTTCGGCAGGCCAACGCTGAGTGCCCTGCTGCCGCTCGACGAGATGAGTGAACCAGAGCTTCTCCAGCTTGCGGCCACAGCGGAAAAATTCAGCGAACATCCTTTAGGGCGCGCGGTGCTCCAGGCAGCCACCGCGCGAGGACTGTCTGTCGCTGATCCTGAGACGTTTACCGTGCTGCCAGGGCTGGGCGTAGAGGCACGTCTCGCGGGGCGGGCGATCCTGGTGGGACGGCCCAGCTTGTTAACTGAGCGAGGGGTCATAGTGGACGAGCACGTGCTCGTCCACGCCAGGGACCTCTCGGCGGTCGGACGCACCATCATTCTGGCCGCTCAAGACGGCCAGGTGGCTGGAATGCTGGTACTCGAAGACGCGTTGCGCCCTGAAGCCAAAACGGTGATCGCCCGCCTCAAGCGGCTAGGGATCCGCACGGTGTTGGTGACCGGGGACAACGAGTTGACGGCCAAACGCATTGCCGAGGAGGTAGGACTCAGCGAGGTCTATGCCGAGGTCTTGCCGCAGCAGAAAGTCGAGATCGTCCAGCGGCTACAGGCCGAAGGGCAGCGGGTAGCTTTTGTGGGGGATGGGGTCAACGATGGGCCAGCCCTGGCCACCGCTCACGTGGGCGTGGCCATGGGGCTCTCTGGCACCGATGTGGCTATTGAGACGGCAGAGATCGCGCTGCTCTCCGATGATCTGGCGAAACTGCCGCACCTCTTGCGCCTCTCCCGCCGCGCAATGCGCGCCATTAAGCAAAATCTCGCATTCTCGTTAGGGGTACTGGCGATAGCGGTCGGGTTGGCGATTCCAGGAATTCTCTCGCCTGTGACGGGGGCCTTACTGCATGAACTCTCTTCGATCCCGGTGATTGCCAACTCGGCACGGCTGATTGGAGTCAAGACGCCGTCCGCTGAGGAGGACTAGCACCCGAGTGATGGTCCGGGTGCGCCGCTTGAGTGGCGCACCCGTGATTGAAAGGAATGAGCCGTGTGCACCTTCAAAGACCAACAAAACGTCCTGGTCTGTGATGTCGCCATTGGGCAGGTGCGAGCCAGCCTGACTGCCGCCTTTGGCGAAGCTATTCAGTATACACCAATGGAGGGGCAAGGCACGCTGGTGCAGGCACCGCCGAGCGTGGCGGGCGAGCCGTTCCTCGCTCTGACACGGGCGGCTATTGACCAGGCCCAGCAGTGTCAGGAGCGCAAGGCCACTGGACAGGAGAGCGCGGCGGCAGAAATCACCCACAGCGAAGCATAGAAGGATACGTGGATGCCTGCTGTGCCTGAGATCCCCTTGATCCCTGATGAGCGAGCCTCCTTGATCCGACGGGGTTTGTGGCTCGAATATGCGACGCTGGGCTGGAACGTGGTGGGCGTTGGACTCGTGGCATGGGCAGCCATTGTGGCTCGCTCCGTCGCCCTGGCCGGGTTTGGGTTGGACTCCTTGATCGAGATATTCGCCTCGGTGGTCGTCGTCTGGCAACTCACCGGCGGTCCCGAGCCGCGCGAGCGTCGAGCACTGCGGCTGATTGGGATCGCGTTCATCGTTCTGGTCTGCTATATCCTGGGGCAGCTCCTCTACGGTCTCCTGAGTGGGAAGCATCCGGCTCCCTCCATTGGCGGGATCACCTGGATGGCGGTCACCTGCGTGGCGATGCTGCTGCTCGCCCTGGGCAAACGGCTCACAGGGCGGCGGCTCCAGAATGAGGTCTTGCTCACCGAAGGACGGGTAACGCTTGTAGATGTCTATCTAGCGGGCGCCGTCCTCGTCGGTTTGGTCCTCAACGCTCTCTTTGAGTGGTGGTGGGCTGATCCGCTGGCGGCGCTTGTCATTGTGTACTACGGCACCCGAGAGGCGGTCCATGCCCTGCACGAAAGTGCTGGGCCAAAATAGCAGGTACGCTTGCAACGCCTCGAAACCCACCAGGGGCATGTTGCGCCCTGGTCTGCCCGTTTTCTTCAGGAGGTTCCTCTGGAGAAAGAGAACATCTCAGAGGAGGCCAAAGAGCCAGAACGTTGTGACCGTCACTATCACCCCGAGAGCTGCCCCACAGAGAGCCTGAAGGGGGGTGTGCGCCTCCAGCTTCCAGCGTGCCCAGGCGATCAGCACCACCAGGGGAGTAAGCACCAGAAATATCGGGTTGACCAACAGGCAACAGACCGTCACCGCCCCGGCTGCCGAGTCGACATGCAGGCTGATCTTGTATTTCGCCACCTGCGAAATCAGGGTTGCTATCGAGAACTCGACGATGACTGCCACCAGGGTGGCCACCAACGGACGTGAAGCGGACAGCAGGAGCAGCCCAGCCAGCATGCCAGAGAGCGCCAGCAGCCCCATCAGGAGCGGAAGGAGCCGCTGTGAGCGGCGGCTTACATGAAGATCGCTCCATGCCCCTCTGTTGACGCCCCACCAGAGTACCCCAAACGGTACAAGCAGCCCCACCGCGATGACCGCAAGCCATTGCAGTCCCGCGGTCACGGTAGAGGCAGTGGCGAGCGAGACGGAACCCAACACCACCAGGCCCACGACAAATGAACTGGTGGCCTGGCTGAGCCAATAGGCGACGTGATCAGCAGGGGAGCGCAGCGCTGCGCTCCCCTTTTCAGCCTGCTCGCGCGGATCAGCTATCAACGCCATAGAAATCTCCTTCAGGGCTGCTGAGCAGAGATGCGGGAAGTCACCGGGTGCATTCTCCGCCTGCTAGACACTAGCTTGCAATTCCTCGAGTTCACGTGCAAAGGTCGTACGCATCGCCGCCAGGCGGGGATCGGCGCTCCGCTGGGACGCATCGAGCCATGCTTGCAGGTCCTCACGGCACCCGTCAGCGTTCCCGGTCCATTTATCAACGGAGCTGCAATGGCTGCCAGCTCCGCACAGGTCTTGCGACGGCTGAGCACTGCTGTATTGGCATCGGAACGTTCCCCGGCCTGCACCTGCCAGCCCGCGACCAGGTCAGCCAGCGTTACGTCCGGGGGTAGCAGGGTGCGCAGGTACTGGTGCATCCCTGCCTGGTGCAGTGCCCGACCCTCTGGCTGCATTTGCCGCCTGACGGCCTCAAGAAAGCGATCAAACGCGCTCGGCTCTGCCGACTGGTCTTCGAGGGTCGACTCCTGCGCTGGTTCAGCATGGTTGCTCCGCCAGCGGGCAAGCCTGGATGCGGTATCCCTCTGAGGTGAGCTATGCAATGGTTCTTTCATGATGCTACTCCTTTCCGAACGCGCGGAAGCAGTGAAGTGGAAACACCAACGCCAGTGGTTGGCACCATACAAGTGTTTTAGAATCTCCATCGTGGTGAAAGGTACGCTTCATTGACTTTCGCTGCCGAGCGCGTTCAGGATTCCTGTGGCAAACTCGGCTGGCGTGTCTAGGAAGCCGAGATGTCCGCCAGGCACATCCAGGAGCGTGAGACCCAGCCTCTCCGCCAGAACCTTCCCTGGCTGGTAGGTCATCTGATTATGGGAATCGCGGCCTCCCACGAGCACAAGTTGCCTGGCATGCGCTGCGAGGGCGTCAAGGTCAAGCTCCACGCGCGGATACTGGCGCAGCTCATGCTCCAGCCAGTAGCGGGTGTTGGCCTCACTCGGGTGCTCGCGCCGCACGTGCTCAAGCACCTGGCGACCGGCACTCCCAAGGGTCAGGCTTCCAAACTGGTCCATGGCCTGGGGAATCCCCTCCGCACGGAAGGTGGCGTAGACCCCGTCGAACAAGGCCAGCCATTTCGTCGCATCGGGCAGCAGCTTCACGGCAGGCGGTTCGTGGGCCACTACCGTCCGAATATGCTCAGGATACCGGGTGAGCACTTCCAGGGCGACCAGCGCTCCCGAACTGTTGCCAAAGACGATGGCTGGTTGGCTCGTCAGGGACTTGATCAAGCGCCGGACATCATCGGCGTCCGTCTCAAGCCGTTGCTCATACTCCTGAGGCCCGTCGAGTCGACTCTGGGAAAAGCCACGGCGGTCGTAGGTCACCACCCGATACCACGCCGAAAGGGCGTGGGAGAGTGGACGGAAGGACTCGCCTGTGCCGCTGGCCCCGGGAATCAGGATCAGGAGTGCGCCGTCGCCTTCGACCTTGTAAAACACCTGCGCACCAGGGACGGTGAGGGTACTCATCTGTTTTGCTTCTTTCTTCCATGCAGGTCGCTGCATGAGCAGCGCTGCCTGCACGTTCCTACATAACCCTGCCCGGTTGGTCAATCGGCTGTCACTCCAGCGGCGACCTCTTGCCGCTGCTCATCCTGCTTCCGTTGCCCATAGGAGGTTATGCCGCGTGGCTTATACACCGACAGCACGGTAAGGGCGAGCAAGACGCCCAGGGCGGCAGCGGAGGCGATCACCATTTCATGCCGGGCCCCGGCGAGATCGGGACCAAACGTGGCAATCTGCGCTGCGGCCCTTGTCAGGAGGGTGATCGGCTGCGTATGGACCAGTAAGACGAGGGTGGCCAGGAGCGTGATCACGAGTTTGAGCAGCACCCAGTAGTAGCGGAACAAGCCCCACCTGGTGAAGAGAGACGAGACCACCCCGGTGAGCACCGCGATGAGCGCCAACGGGACGATCACGCCCCAGGTGATCACCCCCATCACGAGATAGGCGGCGCGCACCAGCTCAGGATCCTGACTGAACATCCCGGCGAGCGCTAGCGCCAGGAAGACCACCACCGCGCCAAACCAGCCGATGGAGGACATGACATGCGCGATGAGCGCGGCCTTGCGAAGGCTAGGGGACATCATCATAGCAGGAACCCTCCATGTTCCATGTGCATATGGTCTCCAAAGCCATTGCCAGTAAGGTGCAGGATGACAAACAGCAAGACCAGCAGGATGATGAGACCCACCGTCACCTTCACCCAGCGTGGGGTGGGGGTGGTCGCTCTGCGGGCGGGCTTGGGTATATCCGCCTCCCGCGTGCGTCGTAAAAAGTCTTGGGGCATGGAACTACCCTTCTCTTTCTGTGATGACACGTTCGTCTGCGTGTATGGAGGCCCTGATCAAGCTTGCTCCAGGAAATGTAGTGAAGTGTGGGGACGGCAGCTCCTCTGTTTCCACCTGGGAGAAACCAGCTTCCTCGAGGAGGCTCACCACATCTTGGAGGCCGCTCCCTCCGGCGTGAAAGCGCGCCGCTAGGCCCGCTCGATCCTGCTTACGCGTGAAATCAGCAATGACCAAGCGCCCACCTGGTTTGAGGACTCGGGCGATTTCCACCAAGCCCTGCCGTTTGAGGGGAGCTGGCAGATGATGCAGCATCAAGGTCGAGAGCACCACATCGAACGTTTGGTTGGAGAAGGCGAGCTGCTCAATCACACCGACCTCGAACTCGATGGACAGGTGGCGTCGCGCCGCTTTTGCGCGGGCACGAGCGATCTGCTCTTCCCCTGGGTCGATGCCGACGACGCGGCCCGTGCTCCCCACGCGCTGTGCCACTTCCAACGCCAGTGTGCCGGTGCCACAGCCCACGTCCAGCACTTGCTCGCCGGGTTGCAGGCGGGCCAGGGTAAGGGTCTTTCGCCTCAACGCTCGCCCCTGGCCCCGGAAGAGGAAGGCGTCGAGGAACCATCCATGGAGATCGTAGCGCCAGCCCCCGCTGAGGATCAGCCCTTTGGTTGTGGTGGCTACCGATTCGCCCGATGGGCGGTGTTGGTGACGTGCGAACGAGTGCATACAACTGGTTCCTTTCAAGAACACCGCTCCGCTGAGAGCGGATATATTGACATGATGACTTTGTTGAGACATCTTATCTCAGAAGAGGTATCATATCTCTCCTTCACAGTGTAGTCTTGAGACCACAGCGGGACAAGGTGCAATCAAGAAGTTATGTCCCAAATGAGACAAGAGGCGCAAAATGACTCAATCAGCGAGCAATCTCCGAGTAAGACGGACCCAGAAACTGCTGCGTGAGGCACTCATTGACCTGATAGAGGAGCGGGGGTTCGAGGCGTTGACCATCGGCGAGATTACCGAGCGGGCATTGGTGAGCCGTGCCGCTTTCTACCGTAATTATCAGGATAAATATGATCTGGTTGAGCAGATCTTTGAAGAAGCAATGCGTGCGTTGTTTTCGGCAGTCGGAGATCTCGGGCAAGAACATCCCGCAGAGGTTTGGGTCACCTTCTTCGAGCATATCGCCCAGTACGAACGGCTGTATCGAGCGCTGCTGGGCAGCAAGGGCAGCCCCTGGTTTGTGAGGAAGATGCGCGCAGCGCTCTCCGACTTGATCAAAGAGCGCGGACGCTTTCCTCACGGAACTCACCCCTCTGAACTCCTTGCCCATACGTTCTCTGATGGTTTTGTGCCAGACCTCGTGTCCACACTGTTTGTGGAGGCCATTACCTGGTGGCTGGAGCAGGGAAAGCCCTACACGCCCAGAGAGATTGCTACCCGGACTTCCAGGCTTTCCGCAGCGCTTTTCAAAGAAGCGAGTACCTGGCACTGAGCGTTTACGCACCCGAACACCAAGCCAGGACATTCGTTTCTGGTATACATCAGGCGGTCTCCGTTCCCTTTCGACTCGCTTCTCCAGCGCTTTCCCTGCGCCCAGCATCGTGTACTACGGGGCACAAATCGTGGGACACTGACACGCGGAAGTTGCCAAGCGCATCGACATTTTTGCCACGGCGCGCTTTCACTGTGCGCCGAGTCCTGAAAACTGATCGTAAAGAGCTTGTGGCAGGCAAGGGTAAGCCACCCATCCAGCAGAACAAAGACCCAGAAGGGTATCAATAACAGCGACCCCTCCGCTCACTTCTAACCAGGCACAAGGAGCATCCATGAACCTTTGGTATAATGCACCCATAGGAACACACCATCAGCAACTGAAGCAGAACCTGCACAAGCCACACTCACCAGACCCACTCTGCTTTCCAGGGAGCGAGTCATGCGATGATGGGGCCTTTCATGAGGAATAGACAATGCCGAAAAGACCGCGCCCGAAGAAGACAGCCACCCACCAGCCACGAGAGGTGTCCTATATTGTAGATATGGAGGCAGGAGAGCACCGCTATGTCTTCCTGGAGGGCGTGGGGGAATGCCGCGCGCACTTCCAGAAGCTGGTCGAGGATCTGGAACGCGGAGTGGTAGATGTAGTGGTCGTTGCCAAAGCCTCTTTGCTCTATGTGGATACCTCGCCCATGTGGATGGAGAAATTTATCGCGACCGTCAAACGCCGGGGTGTCCTCATCGCTGATACGAGGACACAGCAAGAGTACGATCTGCGCAAGAGAGAAGACGAAACCGCCTTTCGCGCCTTGAAGCCGGATGTGTCATGATGCTCCTAAAGTGGTCCACAGTAGAGGGAAAGCTCAGGAGATGAGCGATCAGGGAGCAGTCCAACTACGGGCCTCCCTCCTTTCGTGGGGGGCAGCCAGAGCAGGCTCAGCGTCCATTGCGTTGCTTGCCAGGAAGTAGTAAGCCATATAGTGCTCTGCCTCACGTGCTACGATCTAGTGGGGAGCTGGCACCAGACACCTCCAAAATCCAGAACTAAAACAGAGCCAGCTTGCGCCTGACCATTGATGAGTTAGCAGCCAGTTTAAAACAAGCAGGGACTCATGTGGTTGCCTGCTATAACTATACCGGCACCCCCTATGTCCAGAACCGCATTCTCCCCGAAGTCGTGTATGCCTTCGGGCTATCCGATGCCATTCAAAAGGAATATCTCAAGATGGTGCGCATTCATGGGTATCAGAATGCGCGCACAGCGGAGTTTGTCGAGATTGCCATCAAGGATTTCCTGGCTCACAACCAACTCACTGACCGCCATGAAGGCTTGCTCCCAAAGATGGCCTTCTTCGCTGCCACCATCGAAGAACTCCGTGCGGGTCGATCTGGTGACCGAGCGGTTTGGGGCCTTCCTGGAAGGGGTGATGCTGCCAGAGCACTGGCGCGAGGAAGTGCATCGGCGGATGGTAGAAAACCTGGAACAAGCGGGGCACAACAGCCTGGACCTGGCGCGCGAACGAGAACGGCTCAAGCTCAAGCGTACTCGCATTCTCAAGCAGCATCGGGATGGGTATATCTCCGATAGGGACCTGCAAACCGAGGTAGCCGCAATCGACTTTGCGCTGAGCAAACTTGCGGTCCCTGAGGCCGATGGGGTCAAGCTGGATGCAGTCATCGAGGCAGGGGAGCGCTTGCCAGGGGTTGCGGCGCTGTGGAAGGTGGCGACCGTGGAAGAGCGCCGGGAATTAGTCGCCCTCTTGTTTGAGCCGGGGGGATTTTACTACGATCTGGAATTAAAGCTCATAGCAGCACTCAAGCCCCGACCAGTCTTTTTACCGATTTTCCGACTGATTCCGGGGCTTGACGAGTTTGACGAAGCGCGCGGGATGCTTGTCATGGTGGGTTGGCAACAGCGGAACCGACGGGCGTGCAACCCGCTGTCGCCTGCGAGCGAGCTCTATTCTTCAACCCTTCTCACAGGCGGCCTGGAGGCCCATCCGGCCAAACCACCACGTATCAATCCGCCGATCCCTCTCTTTAAGATTCCGTCTGCACAGTGGCCCTCGGTCTTGCAACGTTTTGCCCAAGGGGAGTCGTTGCGCCAGATTGCCAGAAGCTATCACACCTCCTATGAGACGGTGCGCCGGGTCTTAAGTGCTGCACGAAGGGAACTAGTGGCGGGGGGAAGCGAGCTAGCAGGTCTGCATCCTGAAGGCACAGAAGAGGAGTTCTCGAAGGAATGAAGTGAATCCCCACTAGCAGAGGCCAAATGGGTGGCTTGCAGGCAGGGCGAGGTGAACGAGTCCTCGCTCCAGTGGGGAGATGGCATGGCTTCGTGGAAGCGCCTTCCCCTACGCCCGACTAGTATCCCAACTTAACAGCGTTTGCTCTGGAGGAAATAGGCAGCAGGACCAGTTCGAGAAGCGAACCAGCTCGAAGGGCAGTAACACCTGCTGGTGCGATTTCCGAACCAGCAGATGCCTATGAGAACCGACTATACCCCCTTCACTGGTTCGGAAATCAAACCAATGCTCGTGCGCCTACCCCGACCAAGAGGGAGAGCGGATGAACGCCGCCTGTATCGAGCAGATATATGCGCAGCCCGGCGGATCACCCAGAGGCGAGCCAACATTCAGCAGCGCGCAGAGGTGGGCAAGAATCCGGCCTGGCCAGATGGGTTTCCCAATAGCATGTCCTACTTCTTCAGCGTGCTGGAGGAGCGCCTGGGACTGAAAGCAGCCCCCTAAGGAAACACGATGAGCCAGCACCAAGGCACGCAGCACCAGATCCGAGGTCCCATCTGGCCTCGGGCACGCTCTGCCTTTGCCGTTTTCACGCACCCTGACAGGAGGAACTCCAGGAGGAGCGTCTTCTTCCGGGCTGGGCTGACGTGCTCCACCATATCCATTATCCTCCTGCTTTAGCCCTGTTGAGGAGTCACTGCATGCGCCAGCAGCACCGCTGGATCCGCCAGCAACTGATCTGTTGCTTTATCCATACCTATACGCAGGCACGAAGGCGCACCACGCCCCACCCACCATCCGTGAGATCAGCGCGTGGGTGGGCTATCCGGGCATGCGCAGCCTGCAACGAGCGCTGACCGACTTAGAACAGCAGCAGTATCTCACCCGGCGATACCACGCTCAGCGCAGCATCGTCCTTACTGCCAAAGGCATCGCCCTGGCAGAGCGCTGGCAACTGCTCGTGCCTATTGCCGGGACAGACGCATCAACCTTGCAAAGGCTAGGGGCAGCCTCCTAACTGGGAGCTAGCTCCTTCCTTGCTGGAAATGATCTGCTTCGCCCGATCAGCTCAGGCAAGAGTGCTCGACTGCTTCAGCAGCAGAGCAGCAGGATGCCAAAGCCAAATCCTGCGGCTGGAGATGGTATCGCCAGGCCGTTGTTGGCTGCCAGAGTCCCAAAGCTGCGCGCACTTCAACTGGGAGCACCTCTGCGGCACACGCCTCTTAGACCGTTTCCCCGATGCCAAAACGACAGAGAACTTCATCGTATTAATTGATGTGCGGGAGCCTAAGACTGTTCCGATAGTTGAACCAAATACCCCTCATTTTTGGCTAAGTCATGGGGTTGGTTATGGTTCAACCGAGATCTGTAAGGTACGGACGCCGCGCAGGTCCAGCCAATAGCGCCCCCTGGCCTCAGCTACACGGATGAGCGCCGTATCGCAGGAAGGGCATCGAACGATCGTTCCCATGCCATGCTTGTAGACCATGAGTGCCCCCACGACATTCATTTGCCCGCATCCGGCACACGTCGCCTCAACGGTGGTCATCTCAAACGGAAAGATCTCTTGCAATATGCCAGCCGCCGCATTCCCGTCCAATCGGTTCTCCATTAAGCACCTCCTGTGGGTCCAAAACGCTCGGTCTTCACGCGGGCGGGGTCATGGCCCAGCACGACCAATTCCGCTGCCACGGATTCCACCAATGACGTGGGACCACAGACATAGATGAGCGGATGTCGCTCCGGCAGCCAGGCAACCTCCCGTAGCATCTCCTGATCGATGCGGCGGTGATAGCCGGTCCAATTGGGCGGCTGCACACGCGTCAGCGTGTGATAGACTTCCAGGGGCGCATCACCCCTGCTGAGTTGGTCCAGTTCCTCCCGGTAGATCGCCTCCTCAAAGGAGCGCGAGGAATACAGTAACCGGGTGGGGATAGTGCTTCCAGCCGCCTGGCGGTGACGGAGCATTGCCATGAAAGGCACGATCCCTGAGCCGCCCCCGACGAGGAACAGGGGACCGCCTAGCCGTGTCTCCCACACAAAGTAGCCACCAATCGGGCCGCGCAGTTCGAGTTGATCGCCCACCTGCAGTTCATCGACAAGGTAGGGAGAGACTTCTCCATCTTCTAACCGCTCGACGGTGATGGTGAGCTGCCCCTGGTCTTCTGGCGCGGAGGCAATGGAATAACTTCGCTCTGCCTGGTAACCGTCTTCAGCGGTCAGCCGCACATCCACATGCTGCCCCGGTCGGTGCCCGCGCCACTCGGGCAGCGCCAGCGTCAAGCTTTTCGCGCGGAATGTCTCGACGCGCGTCGACACCACCGTCCCCAATTGCCAGGTTAGTCGCCCCAGTAGCGCTGTTCTTTCCATGGATCCCCCTCGTTGTGATAGCCCAGCGATTC
>Ga0070734_10002028_pt1 | contig 26529 bp, 19 predicted proteins | sample Coa_R1_8_FD_66444 | JGI IMG/M metagenome (GOLD analysis project Ga0070734, IMG submission 66444) | Surface soil microbial communities from Centralia Pennsylvania, which are recovering from an underground coalmine fire - Coalmine... | ecosystem: Environmental > Terrestrial > Soil > Unclassified ... | reverse complement strand
CTACCGGCAATGGCACGAACGGCAATGACGCGAAAATGGCGCACGACCAAACGCGGGTCCCGCTCGGGCGCATCGATCATAATCCGTACCAACCACGCAAGACGTTCGATGACGATGAGTTGGCTGGCCTGTCCGCGAGCATCCGGACGCATGGAATTTTGCAGCCTTTGGTCGTACGTGCCGTTGGCGACCGTTACCAGCTTGTCGCCGGCGAGCGCCGCCTCCGTGCCGCCCAGGCTGTGGGTTTCGAAGAAGTCCCGGTTCATGTGGTCGATTTGAATGACCAGCAGATTCTGGAAGCGGCCTTGGTGGAGAACATCCAGCGGACCGACCTCAACCCCATCGAAAAGGCTCAGGGCTTTCAGGACTACTTGCAGCGATTTCAAATGACGCATGAGCAGCTGGCCTCGCGGTTGGGGCTCGATCGCTCGACCGTGACCAATTTGGTTCGGCTCCTGGAACTGTCCCCGGAAGTGCAGACCGCAGTCCGGGTCGGGCAGATCTCGGCCGGCCATGCTCGCGCTCTCCTGGCGATCCCCGACCCCGAGCGGCAGCTTGCCCTGTGCAAAGAGATCATTGCCCGCGGCCACTCGGTCCGTACCGTCGAAGCCCTGGTCAAGGAACAACGATCGGAGCCCACCGCGGAGGCTCCGAAATCCAGCTCGGACAAAACCAGGCACGTCCAGTCGATCGAGGATGAGCTCCGGCTGATGTTGGCCGTGCGCGTGGAGATTCGGGTCAAGGGGAAGGACAAGGGACAGATCATTCTGGGCTTTGAATCCAACGATGATTTCGAACGGCTGCTGGCGGTGCTGCACAAGCCGGCCAATGGCTAAGAGACACGAACCAAAAGGGGGCTGGAATTCTCAAATCAAAGTTCCAGCCCCCTTTGGTTCGTGTTTCTAATCGAGGGGCGATTTGCTAGAGTAGTTGGAAGTTGATCTCATCGGGGCGTAGCGCAGCTTGGTTAGCGCGCCTGGCTTGGGACCAGGAGGTCGCGGATTCGAATTCCGCCGCCCCGACTTAGACGTGCAGGGCCAATTGCAGGAGCACAACCAGCAATAAGCCGAGGCTAATCACACTGTTTACATGGAAAAACGCCTGATTCACACGGCTCAAATCGTCCGGTCGAACCAGCCAATGCTCGTAGATCAATAACACCGCAACGCCAACCACTCCGGTCAGGTAGACGGTCCGTAGGTTCGGCCAAGCCAGCCAGTACAACCCGACCAAGCAGGCAAGCATGGCCAGGTGACAGAGGAACGCCAAGCGCAAACTCAACGCCACCCCGAACTGCGCCGGGATACTGAAGAGCTTGGCCTGGCGATCGAATTCCACATCCTGGCAGGCGTAGAGGACGTCGAAGCCGGTGACCCAGAAGAGCACGGCCAAACCAAGCACAAAGGGCGTGGCCAGATCCTCGAGACCGCGAATGGCGATCCATGCGGCCAAGGGAGTCAGCAAGAGTGAAGTGCCCAGCCAGGCATGGCAAAGGAAGGTAAACCGCTTCGAGAAGGAATACCCACCAATGAACAGCAGCACCGGCAGCGACAGATAAAGCGGCCAAGGATTTCCCGACGCCCTGAAAATCGCCGTGGAGGCAACAAACCCGGCCGCGCAGACGAACGTAAAAACCCACACGCTCGTGCCGGTGAGCTGGCCCGTCGGGAGATGCCGGGAGGCGGTGCGCGGATTAAGCGCGTCGTACCGCCGATCCACCAGACGATTGAATGCCATGGCCGCACTGCGGGCCAAGACCATGCACAGCAGAATGCCCAGCAGGTCGAGCCAGCGAAACAGCCCCGGCTTTTGCCAGGCCAGGACAGCACTCAAGAGTGCAAAGGGCAACGCGAAGAGTGTGTGGCTGAACCGGACCATCTCCAGCAGTTGCCGCACGCGCACCAACATCGCCGAGCCCTCGCTGCCCCATCGCGTGATCTATTGGATCGCCTATCGATAAGCATAAGCAGGACGGCGCCGAAGTAAACCAGCATCAATTGGACGCACCGAGGCTCGCCAGACGGTCTTCGTCCTCCGATTGGGTTTTGCACGGCACCGCTCTGGAAACCGGATGTGCGAGGCCATAGTGAACCCGACACTCCTGCTCTCTGCCGCGCACCACGCGCCGGCCACCGAGGTCGCCCCGGCTTTCGGTGACAATGGTCCGTTGGCCGGATGAAATCCCATCATCGAAGTAGGCCACGACCCAATCACGGGTCCGGCCCAGTCGATGGGCAAGAGCCGTATTGGAAAAGAGGACTCGGTAATGCCAGCGCCCTTGTTCGGTTTCGAAGATCGGCAGCCAAGGTTCCAGGTTTGGGTTGAACCGCCGCGGTGCGATGGTGGGAAGTGTCTCGGCTTCGGCACGGGATCGGTATGCTTGATCGATGGCCAGAAGTTCGGCCACGTTCGGCTCGTCCCGCACTGGAGCAGCGGAGCGATAGCGGGCAAATCGTCCGGCCAGCGCTTCGCGAATCCCCCGTAGCCGTTTCGGCCCAATCCCCAGGGAGCGGAGCCGCCCGTCGTGTGCGGCTACCTCCAGCTCTTCCAAACTGGCGATGCCCAGCTCGGCGTGGATCTGCCGTGCCAACCGCGGGCCGACACCCGAAACGCTTCGCAGCAGACGTTCCGCATCGATCTTACTCCCTTCCGAATTCTGCACGCGGAATTCGCCGGTGCGGACCAATTCTTCTAGCGTATACGACAGATGGGAACCGATGCCGGGCAATTCTTCTAGACCCGATCGCCCTGCCGTAGCCACCAGATCGGCCAATGGGCGCTCCAACCCCTGGACGGTTTCCGCCGCCTTGCGGTAGGCGCGAACGCGATATAGGTTTGCTTCCCGGGCTTCGAGATACTCGGCATAGCGGACCAGTTCTTGTGCAATTTGGCGATTATCCATGGCTGTTCCGTGTACGAGTGAACCAACGATCTTCTACCAATATTATACTGATGTACATGTCTGTTGGTAGGACAAATGGAGTGCGCTGAACCGGAGCGTGGAGAAGCCATTTTGAGCAGAAATGGGTATTGCCATGAAGCGATTACGGATCGCTACGCTCGTAAGCGTGACAGCGGGGCTTTTGGTACTGGCGGTCTGCTGGTCGCAGCGGCGGACCGGCTTTGCCACCCCGGCGACATGCCTGGATGCGTACCGGGAAGCAACCTTGGCCGGGGACCTGGAGCACTATTGGCCCTGCCTCGGGGAGCCGCTCTGCACACAGATGAAACAGCAGTATCCAATCCCTGGCGACCTGGCCACGTCCCTCCGGGAAGAGATGAAGCAAGTCAAGACATGGGTTCAGTTCCCCCATGCGGGGGACGGCGGTTCCAAGGTCCAGGTCGACGTCGATGAAGTTCGGCCGGATGGCAGCCAGCGCGTCCGATTTACCTTGCAACGGACGGCGGCTGGCTGGATCATCGTGGCCATTGATCGGCCCAAGGTTGTACCGGCGGGGATCCCCTATGGTACCCATGTCAGTAAGGCAAGCGACGAACTGCAGCCAGCCCCATAGCGATGCAAGGGTCTCAAGGCTTGTACGTGATCCACATCGGCGACGCCCAGGCCAAGTTGCCGTCCGTCTGCTCAATGCGGACATAGTAGAAGCTGGTCTTGCCGGAATTCGGAGCCATGTCGCTGTAACGGAGCTTTACCTCGCGCTGCTTTGGCTCGGTGGTGTACACGTACTTGTTATCCCGAATCACATGCAGCTTTGCGATCGGTGCGGTGCCGTGCACGACAATATCCAAGGCAGGACGCTCCGCGGTTTCGAATTCGTCGCCCATCAGGTGGTCGCCGGACTGGACGACCAGGAGAATGTTGTCGGTGGCTCCGTAGCTGTGCCGCTTACGAAAGGCGTCAATGACTCCCTGCCGCGAGAGATCATCAGTCAGCAGCACGGCGTAGCTCATGTGCGTGCTCACGTGGTCGCTGGAGCACTGAAAACCGAGGCGGTAACCCTTTTCCAACGCATTCCAAACGAAGCCGGCCGGTTCGTAACCGCCAATCTGTGTGTCCTTGGTCGGCGACCGTGGGGCACCAAAGTGCTCGTAGTTATGCCGGTGCCCCTGATAGATCTCGACGACCGGCTCGAATTCGCGGCTATTGTCGCGCCAATCGGTTCCCATGTTGGTGGCGCTGGTGTGCGAGGCACAGATGCCGCCGAAATGTTTGAGGTAGGCGTACAGCATTTTCGTGTCGGGACTTCCTTGTTCAGGCGTGCCCTGCAGCGTCCCCCGAGGCAAGGGACGGATTCCTCGGCGCGGCAAGATCACGTTGCGATGACCGTTGGGATAGACCACGCTGCGCTCATAAGTCGGCACTCCCACGAACCGCGGGGCGTGGTGGTAAAGGTCGGTGGTCTTTTGCATCAGCCACCACATGTATTCGCTGCCAAAGCCATTGTCGTGATCCCCCACGCCAATCCAGTCCAGTGCCGCAGCATCGATCGCGTACCGCCAGGCGTCTTCCAGCAAACCGTCCTGATCGTTGTGCGCGCTGATTTCGGTGTGGCGATGGAATTCTCCCCGCCACAAATGGAGCTGTTTACCCCCGGCGGCGACGCGGTAAGCCCGCATGTTTGCAACGTCTTCAGCCTCTTGGGGATGTACGACAGGGACGTGGGATTCGGCCGATGCCTCGTCCATCACCAATTGGGGGTCCTGCGTCTTCTGGGTGGACGTCAGAAGTGAGGCAAAGATATCGTTCTGCCCCCGGTTGGCGGTGCGGATACGGCTGTCACTACTGTGCACAGCCAGGACGCCGTCTTCGAACGGAAGCAGCGCCGGCCGGTTATCCATGAGGTTCGATGAATGAGCGAGATGTTGAGGAGTTGACCATTGCCGGCCGTCATAACGTAGCGCGTAGCTGTCCCACACTTCGCCGACGCCGTCCGGCAACGGATGATGCCGTAGGAGCAGCCACACGCCACCCGCAGCATCGATGGCCAGGCGCGGCAAGCTCTTGTTGCGTTTCAGGGTGCTAGGAAATGCCTGCTGCAGATCGCTGGCCGGCTGGTGTAGTTTGTCATCGACCAGGCATTTAACCTTCACGGTGCGGTGAATGTAGAGGGCGAAGCCCGGGTTCTTTTGCAGGCCGATGCGACGAAATTGCGCATTGGCGTAGTCTTTCCCCCAATCTTCGTCCCCTTCCTCGTACGCAATCCAGACCCTGTCCTTCCCATCACACACAATCTGGGGCCGGGCCTCAAACTTCGCGGTCCCCGCCACCGTCCACGTTTTCTCATCCTTGCCAATGCGGTGAAGTCGAACGTCATAGTTGCCCTTGTCGTAGGTATCCCAGGCCACGTAAACATTCCCCTTGGAATCGGTGGCCAGGGCCGGGCTCCAATCGTTGGCATTGCTGTGGGAAATGGCCCGCGGCTCTTTCCACGGATGGCGGTCGGCCAGGGCTGCGACCAGGATGTCGAAGTTGTTGTTGCGCCAGGCCTGCCAAGCCAGCCACACCGTTCCCGCGGAGTCGGTTGCGGCCACGAGTTGGAAATCACAACCCGGGGCGCGGGTCAAGCGGACGATATCGGACCAGGTTCCTTTCGCGCTGGCCTGGGGCGGCGTATAAATGCGGTAGAAAATCTCCCAATCCCCGTCCACCTGCTGGCTCCAGGCCACGACCACACGGCCTGTTCCGTCTACGGCCACTGCCGGCCGCCATACGTCGAGCCCACTTGCCGTCACCGCAATAGCTGGTTGCCAGGCCTTTCCGTCGAAACGCATTAACCGAATTTGGTCGCCGTTGCCATTTGGCTCCAGCGATTCGAACGCTCCGGCCTGGACCCTTTCCATGAGAATGGGTTTGCCCGGCTGGTAGGCCACATAGGCCAGCCAAATGGTGCCGTCTTTGCCCTTGGCCAGGGCGGGATAATCGTCTTCGGTCTCGGGACCGGTCAAGCGCACCGCCGCCTCCTGCCTTTCCACCGCGGCCCGGCCATCCAGGAATTTCTTGGCCGCCCCGCTTATGATGTCGGCCAAAGCAAATTGGAATTCGCCTTGCCGTGTTTTGACGGTCACGGTGGCTGTCGGCGGGGCGTCCAGGCTCACATGCAGCTTGGGGCCGACGATGGCCTGTTGGCGACGGATGGATCGGCCGTTGTAGCGGTTCCCCTGTACCCCGGCATTGGGTCCACCGCCCACGATCTCCAGCGATTCAACACGACCTTCCGACACCTGAACGGTGCCTCCCCACGGAGTCGGTTCTTCGTCCTTCAAGCCGAGGGCAATCTCGACGCCGATCCGGTTCTTGGGCATCGGGATTGGCTTGCCCTCTGGAAGGGGAGTGCCCGCCGCCTGGGTAGGCGTCTGGGCCCGTTTGGGTTGTTGGGATGATCCCCCGGCCACCAGAAGCGATAAGCAGATCAACATGGCCAGCAGAGCCACACTGCCACTCACGACACGCGCCCCCATCATGGCAAGCTCCTCCCAGCGATGGTCTCGAAGTCCCCCAAGCCCCATGCTTACACTGCCGGATCTTCTCACGCAACCTTTTTCGATGATTTTTCTTGCCGCTTTGATGCCGGGGGGCCCGGTGGGCAGCGCGGAGGGTCATCCGTTTATCGGTGCAACCCTCGGAGGATTGGAGGGTTTTCTCGCCAGCTCGGTTGCGATAGCTTTTCAGTCGGGGGATCGCGGAAGGCTACCGAGGCATGTCGTTGACTCGCTTGCCACAGAGGCCCCTATGTCGGCCATTACCCTCGAAGTCGATCTGCCGCCCGGCGTGACCATCGCCGCCTACCAGCGCCACGCCGATGGCCATGAGTTCGAAGTTTGATGGCCTCTGCCCGAGCGCTGCTGTTGCGAGCGGTGCGGCCGCGAGGACAAGACCTCCATCGAGTCCCGCGAGCGGGTCCAAGTGATCCGGGATCTGGATGCGTGGCGGCAGCCCAGCTTCTGGATCTACCAGCCGTCGTTCCGCCGCTTCCCGTGGTGCCACCACCGGCAGTTCCTCCTCCCGCCCTCTAAGCGCAAGGACGCCAGCTACACGTACCGCTTCGAGCTCCAGGTACTGCGCTTGCTGATCGGCAGCCGCGAAGTGGAGGGAGCCCGACGCCTGGGCATTTCCGCAGAAATGGTCGGCTTGATCGTCCGCAACCAGCTGGCGGATGCCCCCGCCAAGCAGGTCGATCCGCACCTTTGAACAGTGGCAAGAAGAAATCCTGAACTACTTTGATGCCTGGCAAACGAGTGGTCCGAACGAAAAACATAATACCGCCCCGACTTGCTGCATCGTTTTTGCCTGGCGAAACGCGCGGCGACGGGATAGGTTAACCATTGGCCAAGAGTCGGTGCAGTTTTTGCAGTGGAGCGGCATTATGTCTCTGCCTCGTTTTGCCCGTTTGGCCCGGCTGTGTGCGTTTCTCTGGCTTGGCATGGCCCTGCTGATTTCGCCGTCGATTCTCCTTGGACAGGGATCGATCGGCCGTGATACCGATGCGTTGGATCAAGCCCGACGGCTCCAGCAAGTCGCGACCCAGAAGGTAGAATCCGAAATCCGCACGGTGCTGCGCGATGCGGAACGGCAGATGGCTTCGGATCCTGCCGGGGCCGAAGAACAACTCAAGGGTGCCTTGTCTCGCTTGGAAAATGACACGGTCCTGTCTGAGAGTCGCCGCGAGACCCTCAAGCGTTTGCTCAAGGACCGCATCCGGGTCGCTGCCAGCACCGCGCAGGAAGCCGCCCGGCAAACGGCGGAGCAGGGTGCAAAACAGGCCAAAGTTGCCGCCTTCCGTATGGCTGCCGATCAGTCGTTGACCAGCCAGGAAGCAATGCTCCGCCTCCGCCAAGGAATCCAAAAATGGCAGAAGGAAGCCGGCAACCCCGCGGCCGCAAGCGCAGCGGAACGAACCAATTCAATGGCCGATCGAGTAATGGAAAATCGTCAGCTTCAGACGGAGCGTGAACGGCGAACCACTGATGCGTTGCGCCAAATCGATCGGACCGCCCTGCTGCCCCGCAGCGACTTTGAATTACCCAAAGACTGGAAAGCACGCACGCAGAACCGCAAAGGCTCCAACGACATTCCGCTTACGCCCAAGGAGCGAGCGGTCCTCCGGACGCTTGACGCACCGATTTCGGTATCCTTCAAGAACTCCCGATTCGAAGACGTGATCGACTATTTGCAGACCGTCACGGGTCTGCCGATTGCGGTACACCGGACGGCCCTGGAAGCGGTAGGAGTCTCGTATGACACACCGGTGACACTCCAGATCAAAGGCGTAGCCCTTCGCTCGGTGCTGCGCAAGATCCTCAACGAACTCGGCTTGGCTTATGTGGTCAAAGATGAAACCCTGCAAGTGGTTACCGCGGAGGAAGCGCGCGCGACGCTCGTGGTTCGCGTCCATTACATTGGCGACTTGCTCTTTGGCGGTGAGCTGGCCCGGCAGATCCAGGCGGCGCAACTCATCGAGTTAATCACTTCGACGATCGAACCGCAAAGCTGGCAAGGGCACGGCGGCTCGGGGAAGATCTTCTACGATGACTTGCGGCGGTCCCTGGTCATCCAGCAAAGCGCCGAAGTTCAGCCAGTGCTCTCCGGCGGCTTGCGGTGATCGATTTTCCATCGCCCAGTGTCCCTGGGCCACCGGCTCAACGCTTCAACGCATACAGCACCGCCGCGCTGCCGAGCCGTAAGGCGCTGTCATGGTCATGTCCCAGGCAATCGGTCGATTGGTGTTTCTCCAGGGCACAGCCAATGTCGTACTTGCTGTAGATGATCGCCCAGCGGTTGCCGACCTTGATCCCTTCCAGATAGGGCGCTAGCTCGCGAAAATCTCCTGGGACCGTTGTCCGGCAGCGAACCGTGGTGACGGCGGAGCCGTTGACCTCTTTGCTGTACAAGTCGTCGGTCAGCGGGATCGGTTCGAGTTTTCGGTCGGGAAAGAGCTGGCTAACCAAATCGCGGAAGGAAGTGTCGAATGCTTTTTGTCCGCAGCACGCATCGGCGAACAAGAGCCCGCCCATTTCCAGCTGCGTCCGCAAATTCTTTACGGCTTCCGGTGAAAAGACGAAGTTGGCCCGGCCGTGCATGTACAGGAACTTGAAATCGACCAGGTCCGGATCGTTGGCATAAACGGCTTTGGTTTGCAAGGTTACATCGAGCTGGGCCGACTTGCGCAGATGATCCATCAAGGTGCGCATCGCGTTGGGAGCCGGATGCCAGTCGCCATCGTGGCGAAGCTGAGCCACCTTGAGGAACCCGCGCGGAATCTCTTTCCCTTCGGCATCTTCGTGAATCACCTCCACCTGCGTGCCGCGGGCTTTGGGCGGCTCCATGCCCGTGGCATAGGCGATGATGTTGCCACCCAGGCGGAAAGCAAGGAGGGCTCGTTCCCCTTGGACCTGGTTGGCTTCCCAGAGGCAGGAGAGATCCTGGGGACTATAAATGACCACGGTTTTGCAGCCGAGGTCAATCCCTTCCAATGCAAACGAACCAGGCGGGACCGCGGCGTGGGCGCGCCAGATCGGATGCTCTGGCCCCAGCTTCTTCAAGGGGTTGTCCGGAAACAATTCCCGCATGAGCGCGCGGAAACCCTGGTCGAATTCGCGCTGGCCACAGCACGCTTCCGCCAGGATGAATCCGCCCTGTTCGACGTACTGCTGGAGCAGCTTCTTCTGCACGCCGGTGAGCCGGGGATCCTTGTGGCCGTTGAAATAAACAATGGGCGACTGAAGCAAGTCTCCAACCAAGCCCAATACCGCCTCATCGGTGGGCGCCTCGATCCGGCGGGTATCGAAGATCTGCCAAGCCAAGGGGAGCTTGCGGAAGACTTCCTTGCTGGCGTATTCCACGAGGTTACGGGCATCGTTGCGGTCGTTGTTCCAATCTTCTCCCGGTCCATGTGCCAGCTTGCTGATCAGGATCGGCGTACGGCCTTTGGACAAGAAGAGCAGAGCAAAACTCGTCGAGATGATGGGCCAACCATCCCGGCCATCGGTTTCCTGCCAGGAGCCGTCTTCCCGCTGGGCACCGACCAGGAATTCGCAGCCCTCGCGATACCAGTCATATTTCCCGAAGAACCGCTGTCCCGACAAACGGCCGGCACGTTCGATGCCATACAGGTTGTAGTAGGTGTGGCGGCGAAGATTCACTTGAAATTTCCCGGCGATCCAACCGAGGGCATCCGTCGCCGGCTTGTTCTCCGCGTACACCCCGCAATTGGTCGCCGTCCCGTCCGGCCGCAGTACCTCGCGGCCTGCATTCAGTTCCATGCCGGAGATCAACAGACCACAGAGCCCCGCCGTGGTCATGGTCAACGTCCGTTCCTGCATGGCCGAATTGTAGATCCACCCATGATCGGGCCGCTGGGTTTCGACATAGTAATCTTGAATAGCCTGCCACACTTCGCGCTCGATCTTCGCTCCCGCCTGCCGGCCCGCGTGCAGGCCCAGCAGGGCATATTGCGTGTTCGAATTATCCGTCATGTGATTGTTGGGGATGGTGTTGCCGTAGCCCCAGCCTTTGCATCGGCCATTTTCCCGGACCATCCCCGCGATCAGCCAATCCACATTCGCCTGGATGCGCTGGCGGTCCTCGTTGCGGCCCGTCTCTGCGAACACCATCGTCTGCAAGCTCACCACGTACGTTTGTCGCCGTTCCACCGTGCGGAGATATTTCAGGCCGCGTTCGATGATCGGATCGTCCGGGCGGACTCCGGCATTGAGCATGGCCAACATGGCCAAGCTGCTCCATCCTCCCGGCATGCCGACGCTGGATTTATCGACGGCCTCCCAGTTGCCGGTCCCCTTCTCCTGATCGCGCAAATACCGGACGCCGGCGTCGATGGCTTTGCGCACCCGTTCCACCAGCGGCTCTTTCGATTTCTCGGCCGCCCGTAGGGGTACGAGTGTCAGCAGGGCAAGAGCAGCGACAACGCTGACCCGCACCAATTTGCAGCACATGGGCTGACCCCTCCGGCGGAGAAATGCAAATGGAAAAAAGGCGAAGGACGCATCCAATTCATTGTCTCTGGCAAGCTTGATCGGCACAACGGACAATTCGCGATCGAAGGTTTTCCATTCATCCTTTGGAATTTCTGATCGTGCTTGACCCCTTGGTGCTCCGGAATACAATCGAGCGCAGATCGCTAGGGGTGTCCGCTAATCGGCGGGCTGAGAGCAGACCCTGGGACCTGATCCGGTTCATACCGGCGTGGGAAAGCGAACTGCTTCGGGAATGCCTGTCTTTCTCACACCCCGTGGTTGAGCCGGCCGGTCACTGCTCTCCTCCTCAGCGCGGAGGACCATTGTCCATGACGCAACTGGAAGCCGCCCGAAGCAACACCATTACTCCCGAAATGCACTTCGTCGCCGCTCGCGAGGATCTCGATGTCGAGCTGATCCGTACCGAGGTGGCTCGTGGCCGGATGGTCATCCCGGCCAACAAGGCCCACCTGCAAAAACGCCTGGAGCCGATGGCCATCGGTATCGCTTCCAAGTGCAAGATCAACGCCAACATCGGCAACTCGGCGGTTACGAGCAAGATCGACGAGGAGTTGGAGAAACTGCACACGGCCGTACACCTGGGGGCTGACACGGTCATGGATCTGTCCACCGGTGGCAACATCGACGCCATCCGCCAGGCCATTGTCGATGCCTCGCCGGTCCCGATTGGCACCGTGCCCATTTATCAGCTCATCCAAGATGTGAAGGACGTGGCCGAGATCACGCCGCGCATGATGTTGGACATGGTCGAACACCAGGCGAAGCAAGGTGTCGATTACATGACCATCCATGCGGGTGTGTTACGGGAATACCTCCCTCTCACGGTGAACCGGGTGACCGGGATTGTGAGCCGCGGCGGCGCGCTCATGGGCGCATGGATGCTGGCCAAGCGGGAGCAAAACGCCTGGTACACGCACTTCGATGAGCTGTGCGAAATCATGAAAATGTACGATGTGACCTTCAGCCTGGGGGATGGGCTGCGCCCGGGCTGCCTTGCGGACGCCAACGACGACGCCCAGTTCGCGGAATTGAAAACGCTGGGCGAACTGACGCTGAAAGCATGGGAGCATCAATGTCAGGTCATGATCGAAGGACCGGGCCACATCCCCATGCACCTCGTGAAAATGAATGTCGAGAAAGAACGGGAGCTTTGTCACGATGCTCCGTTCTACGTTCTCGGCCCACTGGTCACCGATATCGCTCCGGGTTATGACCATATCACATCCGCCATTGGAGCGGCCCTTGCCGCCGAAGCCGGCGCCGCCATGCTGTGTTACGTGACGCCCAAGGAGCACCTGGGCTTGCCGAACAAGGACGACGTCCGCCAGGGCGTGATCGCCTACAAGATCGCCGCCCACGCCGGGGACATCGCCCGGGGCCGCAAAAATGTTCGCCGCCGCGATGATGAGCTTTCGAAAGCTCGCTTCGAATTCGACTGGAACCGACAGTTTGAGCTCGCACTCGATCCGGAGACGGCTCGGGCCATGCATGACGATACGTTGCCGCAGGAGGTATTCAAGTCCGCGAAATTCTGCTCCATGTGCGGGCCCAAGTTCTGCTCCATGCGAATCACGCAAGATATCCGCAAACTGGCGGACGAATTGCGTCCGGTGTAGGTGTGCCATGGACATTGCTGCGGCCGGTTATCTGATCCTGTTCTTTTCGATTCTCGTGGCGCTGGTACTCGTCGGGCTCTTGGTGCTGTCCTATCTGGCCTATTCCTTCCTGGTCGTGCTCAGCAACACCGCGGTGGGCAATGACGAGGTCCTCTGGCCGGGAGAGCCGATGCAGGATTGGTTTTTCAACGCCTGGTATTTGGCCTGGGTGGTGGCAGTGTGGGCCGTGCCGACCAGCCTCCTCATCGGATTCCTGGGACCACCCAGGCCACTGATAGCCGTGTACGTCGGAGCTTGTCTTTGGCTCCTCTTCCCCATCGGCCTGCTTTCCTCACTCAGTGCGGAGAGCCGATTGGCCGTCCTCCGGCCCACGATCCTTCGGCAGCTGTTCCAGTACCCAGGGGTGACGCTTGGTTTCTACATGAGCTCGGGACTGGTCCTTGCGCTCTGTGGCGGTCTTACCTACGCCGCGGTATTTGGAATCGGCCTCCAAGGGCTGGATCAACCGTTGATCTGGATGCCCCTGGCGGCCGGCTTTTGCGCTGCCGGCAGCCTCATCTACGCTCGCTTGCTGGGTCGGCTTGCGTGGATCACCAGCCAGGCGCGTGGTGAGGAAGAGCCGGTTCCCATGAAGGAGTCGGCACGGGCGGATGAGCCTTCTCCGCCCCGCAAGCAGATCAAGCGGCGTCCGAAAAAGACAAGCCGTGCGGTAGATCCGTGGGCGATACCGGAAAAGGAGACGCCACGGAAACCCGCCAAGCCTGCCCCTTCGAGGGCTGCCCTTCCCGAAGACCCCTATGGTCCTGCCGAAGGGAGTTATGAGTTGGTGGCAGAAAACGTCCCGGCCGTGCCGGAGGATCTCCCAGCAAGGAATCCCAAGCACGAGGAAGTGGCACCCTATTCGGTTTCGCCCCCCGCGGGAAAAGCGCGGGGCCGATTGCCAGGGGCGGAGCCTCCAGAGGTCTCCCGATACGAAATGGAGCTTGCCGTGGGCCGAGAACTGCCGCCTCTTCCCGCGTTGCCATTCGTGACCGGCGTGTATAGTTTCCCGTTTTATTCTCGCGCCGTGAGACCTTGCTTCATCCTCACGCTTGGCCTTTTTGCCATGATCGGACTTCTCCGTCTCCTGATGTACGTGGTGCCCGTCTGAGCGACGCTGACTCTGTTGAAACCCTACGGATTCGTTGTTTTTGCCCGGACCACTCATCGGAACATCTTGCCGATCTTCCGGGGCGTGAATGACCAGCGGGGTGGCCCGAAGGTGTAGCCATAGGGCCACAGAATCGCCGTTAGCCAAACAAGCGCGCGAACTCGTCCTGGACCCTGCGGTAGCACTCGCAGGAAGCCGCTTCCAGGCCCCGGCGGTCGAGGATGGTGATCTTGCCCCGGCCGTGATTGCGGATCAAGCCCCGCGCTTGCAGGGGCTGGAGCACGTCGGTGAGGCTGGAACGCCGCACGCCCAGCATCATGCTCAGGAATTCATGGGTAAGGGGCACGGTGCCGGTTCCCACGCGATCCTGCGCCATGAGCAGCCAACGGCAGCAGCGTTTTTCGATCGTGTGCAGGCCGTTACAGGCGACCGCATACGACACCTGTGTCTGGTATGCGGTATGATAGAGGATCAGGAGTTGCCGCAAGGGCCCGTCCCGGCGTGCTTCTTTCGTGAACGCAGCCGTCGGCATCCGTTGGGCCTCCCCTTCCACCTGGACCATCACGTCATTGGGAGAGGTCTCTCCGCCGATGAAGGCCGTCAGGCCCGCCATGCCCTCGTTGCCGATGGTCGCGACCTCGATCGCCTTGCCGTCCTCCATGATCGTCATGGCCGAGATGACGCCCCGGTTGGGGAAGTACACGTAGTCCATGACCGCATTGGCTTTGTAGAGAACCTGCTTCGTTCGCAGGGGAACCTCCTGCATCCGGGCAGTAAGACGCCGGTATACGCTTTTGGGCAAGCGCGCCAGTAGACGGTTGCTGGGCTTCGCAGCGGGGGGGGGGGTTGCGAAATTGGCATGGCTGGCCTCGGTTATCCCAGAAAGGATCACCGATGCCACCAGCGAGACCCGAGCAAGGTCGTGCAGTGTCGGAGGGGTGATAATTTCTTTCGAGCCGTGGCAGGGATTGTATCTCGACGTGAGGCTATCCCTGTCCACGTTGGTTATTTTACGCAGACGCATGGCTCTCGGCGAGCCCAGATACGAGCTGGTGGGGGCACTGTGCGGATGAGGTGGCGTGCGTGGCGGCGAGGGCCGAAAAATTGTGCCGATGGTCGGATTTCCGACTGACAGCAGGGGGCTCGTTAGCAATCATAAATCCAAACCACTTTAGTCGCTGCATCAGTACAGGAATGGTTCTTGATGTCTTCCCCATCGACGCCAATTTGCCATGCGACCCCAGGCAACGCCGAGGCTGGTCTACGGATTTTACTTGCCGAAGACGGGGCCGACTCTGCTGAAAGCATGGCCTTGCTGCTGCGAATGTACGGCCATGAAGTAAAGGTTGCCGGCGATGGCCTCACCGCTCTGGAGACGGCACGGGTGTACCATCCCGACGTGCTGCTGCTCGACATTGGTCTGCCCAGGATGGATGGCTACGAGGTGGCGAAACGGCTGAGGGAATGCCACTGCAAGAAAAGGCCGTTCATCATTGCCGTGACCGGGTTCGGGATGGAGGCCGACCTGCGCCATTCGGCAGAGTCGGGCATCGACCTGCATTTGGTGAAGCCGGTGGACCCCGAACAACTGCAAGCGCTGTTGCGGCGGTTCCAAGGAATTATTGACGCGGACGGCCAGCATTTTAGCGCCTCAACCCTCGGCGATATGCACGCGGACCTCAAGGCGAGCACTGAGTCGAACGTAGAGAGGAACTCCGTGAGTTGATGGGATACCAGCCGGTGTTGGCGAGGAGCATGAGGTTAGGGGTCAAAACCGGTAGGCGACATTCACGCTCACGTGCGGGCTGGGAGTGGCTCGTCAGCGCGGACCCCAGGCGGCGCTTGTGTCGCGAGAAGCCACTTACCGCTTGCCAGCGCTGTCCGTATTTCCGCTTGGGGACGCGGGGCGGAATTGCGGCGATTCATTATCGGCACGCAGCTCGGCGAAGTCTTCCAGCGACTGGACGACGCCGCGCTAGTCGGTCTTGCAGAACGTCTTCCAGGCCAGCAGCGCGAACAGCTGGGGCTGCGTGAAGTCCTGGCGGGAGAACCGGGACGAGTAGGCGGACAGCATCCCCTGGGCGAGGCGTAACTCCTCTCGAGCCACTGGCCGTGGCGATTTGGGCATCATGTGCATTGTCATGCCACAAGGTTACATCCGTCCTGCCGCCCCGGGATTCAGGATTTCAACAGAGCAAGCCACGCTTCGAACTGTCCGTTTGCAATCGCCATCTCACGAGTGTCTCTTGGCTGCCCCGCCGGTGCCTGCGGCTCACGGACGTTACTTCCGCTTTACGTTGATCACGATCTCCCAACCGATCGGTTTTTCGACCCGCTGGATGGCGACGGCCACCAACGGAGCGTCCGGCGTGGCGGAGAGATGGAGACGCAGGTAAACAGGTTCCTTCTGGCTCTGAAGTTGGAGATCTTCCAGACGCAGCGGTTTGCCGTCTGCAGAGATGGCCGCGTTCGGGGCCACCGGGAGATTGAGAATCGTGGTCTTCGGAACATTTTCGGCCTTGCCGACCTCGCCGCCCCCCTCCATTTCGATGGAGAGGGTGCGTTCTTGGGGATTCACGTCCTTGAGGTAAGCGTCCATTGATGTCTTCGTGTTCTGTTCCGAGCCTGGTGCTTCTGTCTTGTCCGGTTTGGGCTCTTTCGGTTTCTCCTGCGGACCGGCTGGTTTGGCTCGCTTGAATTGCCATAACCAGAGCCCGTCTCCTTTCCTCGTGGCGAATTCCGTTGGCCGAGCACGCATCGTCGGATCAAAGCAGATCTTGAGGCTATCCTTTTCGAGGAGATAGATCCCCGGCAACGCAACCTGTGCACTCATGCTCTTTTGCAGCAGAGTGAGATCGAGCCAGAGCGAGGGGAACTGTGGAAGGAACATTTCAATCTGTTTGGGCGTCTGGCCCGCTTTCAGTTTGAACGGCCAAACACTGGTAGTCGTCTCGCCCCACACAAAAGCGATCTTGCCGCCGGTGAGGGTCACCTTCATTTTGCTGCCCGGAGGTGCTTTGTCTGCGTCGTAGCTGGTTTGCCCATCATACGCCAGGGAAAGCGCCCACCAGGTGCCTTGCAGCAGGTCATCATCCGATTGGATCGAATCGGGTTGTGACTGAGCAACCGGGAAGATGCCCAGCCGCGATGAATAGACCCGCTTCTCGCCCGTTCCTTGCTCTCCGGCCGTGGTGTGCCGGATGAGCATTCCGCCACCGCAAATGATCGCGCCAACGATCAACAATGCCGTCACTGCAGTCTTGAGTTGGGTCAATGCCATCGCCTTCAGCATCCCTTCGGCCAGTGCGATGACCCCGGCCGACACGCGGCCGGCCGCGCGTCCCACCGTTGCTGCCGCAGCCGCCTCGATCGTACCGGACAATATGGCGGCGGGAACACACGCGGAGGCAGCCTTCTGGGAAAGCATCGCAGCCAGCGTGCCGCCGGATAATGCGATGCCGTGCCGTGCGAGCCGCTTTACCAGCAGACCTCGGGCCCTGGCCAACCGACTGGCGACCGTCCCTTGTGGCAAGCCAAGATGCCGAGCGGCCTCCTTGCCTGTCTTGCCCTCCAAGGCGCACAGGATCAGCACCGTGCGGTATTTATCCGGCAATCGACTGACCTCCTGATCCAGGATCGGTTGCAGCTCGCTCCAGATGCTTTGGTCGATCGTGGCCGTGTCGGGAAGGTTGGTGAGCAGCATTTCTCGTGCTTGTCGCTTGGCCCGATTTGTCCTGGCCTTGAGGGCGATTTTGAGAGCCACGCCGTAAAGCCAGTTGCCGACCTTGGCACGCTGATGGATGGCGGCCGCCTTCCGAACCAGAACGAGAAATGTGGCCTGAAATGCATCTTCCGCATCGTGACGATTCCCAAGCACACGCCGGCAAACGCCCCAGACCATCGCCCCATGCCGCCGCACCAGCACCTCCAAAGCCGCAGGCTCACGACGGCTCACGAACCGCTCCAGCAATTCGCCATCCGTCAGGTCTGCTCCGTGCTGCAGCAGCAAAGCGCTGCGCAGCTGCTGCATGAAGATGTGCAGCGGATTGAGCGGCGGACTTTTCATGCAGACATCTCCTTCCCCTACTACTCTACTGCCCGCTGGAGCTGATTTTATCCACGGATTTCGGATTTGCGCGCGGCATCTTCCGGGACGGGAGGTTCCTGCTACGCGAAATCATCGCTCGACCAGGCCATTCAGCGCATCGCGGAGCGGTTGCAGATGCGCTTCGAAGTGTTTCCAGCGGGCAATCGATCCCCGATAGATGGGTTGGCGGACTTGAAGCTTGCTCGCCGTGTGGACCACACGATCCGATTCATGGAATGCCAGGCAGCTGTCGTTCCAGGGGAGACCGCAATGAGCCACCAGCGCGCGACTCCTGTCTTCCTGGTTCGCCACCAGTTCTTCATACTGGATTTCGAATAGCCGCAGCGGCAGCACGGACCGCCAGTGGGCCATGAGCCGTTCGTACTCCCGATAATACAGCCCAATGTCTTCCAGAGACGTGGCAAAGCGGACAAACCTCAAATTGTGCGTGTAACAGGAGACGCACGTATCCAGCGGATCGCGGCGGCAATGAATGACCCGCGCCCCAGGAAAGAGCAACGCAATGAGCCCAAGGTGAAGATAATTCTCCGGCAGCTTGTCGGTGACGCGCCGGGCACCGCCGCCTAGATGCTCCAGCCGCTCCAGGTAGCTCTGCGCCAGCTTCTGAGTCGTGGCCCGGTCGATACGGGTAAGGCACTCGGGGTAAGACTCCGGTGCTTGCAGAGTGGAGGACAATTCCATCGCCAGGTTTTGGATATCCATCAGCTCACCCGGTGCTGCAAGATCGGGGTGCGCGGACAGAATTTGATTCACCAGCGTCGTACCGGAACGAGGAACGCCGACGATGAACACAGGCAAGTCCGTTTCCCGGCCAAACGAAGCCACCCGCCGGCAGAATTCCGGCGTGAACACGGCAATCAGTCGATTGATGTTCTCGTGATGCGCATCGGGGCTCCACGCGAGCCCTCGGCGGCCAAGTATCTGGCGCTTGAGGTTGTTCCCCTGGTGATAGTGCTCGAAGGCTTCCTCGTAATTCCTCTGCCGGTCCAGCGTGTACGCCAACGTGAAGTGCAACTGGCTGCGCAGGGCCGGTTCCAACATGTCTTCGCCCAGCAGGGCGCGGATCCGGCTCAACTCGGCCGTGGTAAATACGTAGCGGCCTTCCTTGGCGAGCTCGCCGAGATGGGTGAAGGCGGGGATCCAATCCGGCTGGAGATGCAGGGCTTCGTGCAAATGCGCAATCGCCTCTTCCGTTCTTCCCTGATCGAGCAAGGCTCCCGCCCAGTATGTGTGCAGCCCGGCTGAGCCCGGTTGAAGCCGCAGCGCCTGCTCGAAACAGCGTGTCGCCTCCTCCGTCCGCTTCAAGCGGAGCAGCACGGTTCCCAGGCCCACATGGTAATTGGGATCCGAAGGGCACAAACGGATGGCTTGCTGATACGCGGCGACGGCTTCCGTGTACTTGCCCTGACTGACCAGGGCATTGCCGAGATGGAAACAGGCTTCGGCAAATCCTGGCTGCAATTGAAGTGCCTGCCAAAAATGCGCTACGGCGCGTTCGTAGCGGTGCTGCTGGGCCAACGTTACGCCCAGGTGATTATGAGCCGCGGCAAGATAGGGATCCAGGCGCAGTGCCTGTTCGAACGCAGCCACGGCATCGGGTAACTTGTCCTGGACCTGACACGCGGCACCTAGGAGATACCAGGCGCGGGCGCAGCTGGGATCTCCCTGGAGGAGTTGGCGATAGAGCCGCTCCGCATCTGGAAGATTGCCGTTCCTGTGTTCATGGATGGCAGCTGCCAAGGCCTCGGCAAGTATTGCCATAACCGCGTTGACGAACCCTTGGCCCACGGTACACCGGTCCGTGGGGAGTTAGTGGGGACAGCGTGCGGCGTGGCTTGAGTCCGGGTGCGAAAGCCACGTCGCCCCCTACTCCTAATGGTAGGTCACAGATCCAGGTAATGCGAAGGACGCTACTTGTGGGGTCGCGTGTGATGCTCGACCATATTATTGCCCGGCATGATTCCAAGGAGAGGTTGCGGCGATACCTCGGCGCTGGCGACGGGGCTTGCGAGGAATCGGGCATGCACCTGTTGAGAGAAGGTGAGATGGACGCTATACCCCACCACGGCCGCGACGGCAAAGCAGGCAAACGTCAGGATGTGCCCACCCGTTCGTGGCCGCGAAAGCGAAACGAAGGCCACCACGCCGGCGACGACCAACACGATCAACGACTTGAAAACCGCCAAACCGGCCCAGCCATAGGCGCTGAGCCAAGCTTCCGCGATCGGGTTGCTTTCATAGATTTCGCCGTGGCCTTGGCGGATCAGCACATAGGTCAGACCCAAATCCGCGGCGCTCAGGATCGCATACAGGCTCAGTCGGAGTGGGTGGAAAATGCTTGCGCTCATGGTTCAGATCCGGATTGCTTCCAAGCACACGTGAAGGCAGGCTCTAACGGTGGGTCAAACAGCCGTTGCGAGGCTTCCACTGGGATATCAACCACTACCCAATCCATATCTTACGAATGGATTCAATGCAAATGGGATGCCCGAAACCCGCATCGTTCTTTTCTTGGGCCACAATCTTTCAATCGAGCTGCCATCCAACGCTGTTTCTATCGAACGCAACCTCTTTCCCAGCATCGGACGGAGCTTGATGAGGGGGAGATGGACGTGAGAATCACCGTGCAGCAAATTCAGCCACTGACTTGTCGTAGAACCGAACAGAATGCTCGATCATGAGCCTCGGTGCACGGTTCGCGCGCACCGGGCTCGCTGTCCTCGAAGGCTCGGAAGCAAGGCAGCTAAGAACCACGAAGCCGAAGTGTCTGGAACCCCAGCACAGCATGCGTGAGATTGGTGCACAGGCCCGAGGCGCCAGCGAAGGACCGAGCCGATCTTCGCTGGCGCCTCGGGCCTGTGTGCTGCCGAATTCCGCGCGATGAGTTAAAATCAAAGTTCCAGAGAGCATTTGGTTCGTGGATCTTAGCGAGCGCGCATGCTTTCGATCAAGACCTTGGCCGTCTCCGGGCGCATGATGCGCGCATCGGGAAGATTGCCCCCTCGCAGCTTCTCCCTCAGTTCCCGGCCGCTGATGGAGAGTTGCTTGTAACCCTTGGGACCATATTCGTCCACCAATCCGACGCGGCCCAGCTCTTCGTAGAACGCTGCGAAGCCGACTTTCACCGGCTTGATGAGCAATTCTCCCTTGAGTTCATCGAACTTCCGCTGGGCGGCCAGCCCATCCCAGATATCCTTACCGTCGTCGAATGGAGCATCGGCGTGTTTGCGGCCAATGACGATATCGGTGAAGCCGAAGTTCTGCCGGTAGATGGCGTGCATGATCGCTTCCTTCGGCCCAGCATAGAACATTTTGATATCCATTCCGAACAGCAGGAGCTGATCGGTCAAATCGTAGCCAACTTTCTTCCACAAGGCTTCATCTTTATCTCCTTGGCCGAGGACCTTGTTGTCGATCAACGCCCGATAAGTGCGCATGCGCGTGGCGGCATCGACATCATCGCCCTTGGTTTCCCCAACCAGGGGATTGAGCACAGCACCGGCAAAGGCTCCGGCGCGCGTCAAGCGTTCGATCCCGGCAACGAGGGCATACTCATGAGCCCGGTGGAGAGGGTTGCGCGTTTGGAAGGCGACCACGCGCTGCCAACCCCGCTCCCGAAACACCGCCCGCATCTGTCGCGGCGACAGAATGAGATGGCCATACTCCGGGTGCTTGGGCTGCGGCAAGACTCGCACTTCGCCTCCCAAAAGCATGTCACGCGGATCGCCCAGGACCATCCGGCCGCCGGGGTGGTCGGTGCGGTCGGTGCCGTAGACGCTCTTGATGTACTGAGGTTTGTCGAAAGGGAAAATGTCGCGGACCTCGAGGGTGCCAACGATTTCATCCCGGCTATTGACGAGCGCTGCCGATTCGCCCGTGCGGAGCGTGTTGGCCAAGGCGCGCTCCACCGGAAAACTGATAGGGATGGTCCAAGCATACGGTTTTCCTTGGCGAACCAACACTTCCCCATCCAGGACTTGCTCGAAGGTTGCCTTGTCCATCGGACCGGTCAGCGGACTCAGGCCGCCGTCGCCGATGCGGTAAAGGCTGGATAGGTCGGCATCGCTGATCGGCACGCGCTTCCGCGTGGCGGCCTGATGCTGGAAATCATTGGCCTCCTCCGTGGGAACGGTGCGATCGACGGGCTCGGTCAAGCCTCCATGCGGAGGAATCAAGTCCTGCATAGTTCCTTCTCCCAGATAAATCCACTGTCCGGGGCGGGACGGCGGACGAATTAAATCTGATACGTCGGTTCGTAAGCCCCTTGGATTTGCCGGACCAGGTCGGCCAGGGTCACTTCTTCGAGCATCCGTTGTTCCTTGGCCTGTATCTCGTGCCAGACGCCCCGGATGGCGGCAAGGGCCGGCGTGGCGGAGTCAAGGCGGGACGCTACCGGGCGATCAATTACGTTGGTGATGTCGGCCAGGGAGATCGCTGAGGGATGGCGCGTCAGGCAGTAGCCCCCGGCCGCACCGCGGGTACTCACCACCAGCCCGGCCGCCTTCAGTTGCAGCAGGATCTGAACGAGAAAACGCAGCGGGATGCCCTGGGCGTCGGCAATGGCTTTGACGCGGACCGGCTGGGGGTTATCATGATTGACGGCCAATTCCAACATGGCAACGCACGCATATTCAGCTTTCGCAGAGACTCGCATGGGTTTCCTGGTCGTTCAAGGATCGAGCATGGATTAAATGCCACTTCCTCCCTGATGTTCGAGGATGTGGAGACCGCACTCCTTTTTCTGGCTGCCCGCCCAACGGCCGGCCCGGTCATCTTCGCTGGCGCCTACCGGTTGGGTGCATGGCCAGCATCCAATGCTCGGGTATCCTTCGTCGTGGAGAGGATTATAAGGCACATCATGCTCGAGGATGAAGTTCCAAACGTCGCGCTTGGTCCACGCAAGCAGCGGATTGACCTTCACCAGGCCGAATTTGGCGTCCCACTGTACGAAATTCGCGGCCGCACGGTGAGCGGTCTGATCGCGCCGAATGGCGCTGATCCAAGCTTCGTAACCAGCAACAGCCCGCCGTAACGGGACGATCTTGCGGTCGTGGCAGCACCGATCCGGAGCCTTCATGTACAACGGTCCGCCGTGGGCAGCTTCGTATTCGGCCACCGACGACTCGGGACGCACCAGCTCGACTTCAATGCCGTAGCGGTCCTTGATCCGTTCTCGAAGCTCCAGCGTCTCGGGAAACTGATAGCCGGTCTCGAGATTGAAGATATGCACTGCCGGCTCGATGGCGGCAAGCATGTGGATCAGGCAACATCCCTCGGCTCCGAACGCCGTCGCCATCGTCAATCGAGGGTGGAAAACTTCAACCGCCCACTGCAACACTTCCTGGGGCGACCGGCCGTCCAGGAGCTCGTTCGCGGCCGCAATCTCTTCCGTGGAAAATGTCTGCGTTACCATTCCTCCTCCTCAGTTTCGCAGCCGGGTCCCGGACCAGCGCACAACAGGCCTCCTTGGCGCATGCTGCACGACTATCTTTATCAGTATAATAAACATTTCGTCAAGCGGCGGCCATAACATGAAAAAGCCGCTTCCGAATTAGCCTTCCGGTTCGAGGATGAGAATGACTTTGGTATCGATCGGGGGAATGCGTTCGGTTTGTGGTTGCAACTCGCGGATTTCGGGATCCTTGTTGGGATTGTTGACCGGCAAATCGAGCATGGCGTAAGGCATATTGTAGACGCAAATGTAGGATCCATCACTAGTAGCGGCGTACACCGGCTTTTGTTTCTCCTCATTCAGACCAGGCAAGAACTGGCTTCCGGCGAATACCCATTCATCCTCCAGATCCTTCTTCGTTTTCGCGTTTAAGATCCAGGACTGAGCGGGAACGGTCACGACTTTGCCCTTCGCTTCATACCGGACAAGGATCTTGATGCGCGAGCCGGTCGGCGGCACGATGACGACCTCGCCTTTTTTTTCGACGTACTGGACCGGAGAACCGGGCTTCGCTCCGGCGGCCAACAGAGCGGCGTGAATGTCCCGAGCGTCGGCCTGCGTCGCCAAGATCGATTCGTGTTCCTTGCTATGCCGGCGGCAAAGCAGGCACTCCAGGCCCCCTTCGCGGAGGCAAACGGTCGCCTCGACAAGCACGCGCCGGCGATTGCCCTCCGCCTCAAACCAGACGCCCTTGCCGAGCGGAACCTGCTTGGATGGAGCACCCTTGGCCGGCTGCCCGGCTGCAGCTTTGGCGACCGGCTCTACGGCCGGCTCCGCCTTTGGTGCAAGCTGCTCGGCGGAACGCGGCGCCGGTTTGTCCAAGCCGCTGCGCGACTCGCCTTCGCAGCCAATGACCAGGAGAATCAGTACAGGGCATAACCCCTGTAGACCGCGGAGCTGGAAATGAGAGTTCCTCATACGATTCAGGATAGCAAGGCAGCGAGGTGCGCTAAGCGCCACTTTGACGGATTTGCTTGTTTTTTCTCTGGCCAGCCAGGTATACTCATGGTTTGTCAGGCGGCTTGGAGGTCCGCCGATCGACTGTGCGCTGGATCGCACCCGGATGAACGCCTTCGCCCAGATGGACAGAGGAGATCTCCAAGCCATGCGTCTTACCGCCTGCCTGCGCAGATTCCGTCCCCTCATGAACCCGCGGGTTCATCGCCGGCGGCTTGTGCTCGAGGTGCTTGAGGACCGTACCGTCCCTTCGATCCTCTTCAACACGGCCGCGACGACCACGACCAACGATGAAGGCGGGTTGGTCCTCGATCATGTCCACGTCGAGTTGATTTTTTGGGGGAGCGGCTGGGACACGGGACAGGGCCCGACTCTCCGCGCGCAGACCGAGGCCGCGGTCCAAAGCATCACCGCCGGCCCCTATCTGGCCTACCTGAGCCAATATCGCCCCGACATCGGCAGCGGCTCCTGGGTTGGTTCGGTGACCATCGACAGTTCCAACCCGGGCGCCGTCTTCCACGATTCGGACGTGGAGAATCTGCTGACGGCCAACATTGTCAGCCAGACACTTCCCGACCCGGCCAGCGATCCCGAGCTTCTCTACGCAGTCATTCCGCAACCGGGTTCCAGTTCGAATGCTGGCGGCTTCCACAGTTATCTCACGCTCGGTAGCCAGAATGTCCATTACCTCTGGACCACCGACACCCGCGGCATCGATGGGCTTAGCGTTTATTTTTCGCATGAGCTGGCGGAATCCGTCTCGGATCCGGAAGGGACCGCCATCCAGGTCAATCCCCGCAATGACTATGCGTGGAACGAAATCGGTGACGGTACCGAGGCGCAGTCCTATACCTACCGGCTCAACGGCTACCTGGTTCAGTCCTGGTTTTCTCAGGCCGATCACGCCTACGTCGTGCCCACGGGGCAGACTGAGAACTTTTGGATCAGCAATCGGACCACCCGCGTGCTGACGGTAGATGGCGGGCAGCTGGACAATCCCGATGACACGATCACCATCGACCAGCAAAACGGCAGCTACATCGTGATACTCGACGGCGAGACCGCCCAGTTCGATGCCTTCGATTTCTTCACAGGACGAGTTGCGGTTAGCTCCATCACGGTCAACACGGGCAACGGAGACGATACCGTCAACGTTGAACAAACGATTTCGGGACGGCCGGTGACCTTGAACCTGGGAGGCGGTAACAACACGGTAAACATCAGCCCCGCCGCTCAGGATCTCAGCAGAATCGCGGAAACCATCACGATCAACGGCGGCAGCGGTTCCGATGCGCTGGTCGCCTGGGACCACAACAGCACCCTTGGCCGAACCTTCACGATCAGCAACGGAACGATCAACGCCACCGGAGGCGCCACGCTGATGTATAACAACCTGTCCAGTCTGACGATCCTGGGCGGGAACGGTGGCAATGTGTTCAATCTCCAGGGAAGTTCCGCCGCCGTCACTTTGCAGGGCGGCAGCGGGATCAATACGCTGGTCGGAATTAACGCCGCTGAAATCTGGAATATCCTCGCCGCCGACACCGGCACGCTGACCAGCTCCGTCAATTCTCTAAATGTAACATTCTCGCGGATCCAAAATCTCTTCGGCGGCAATGAAAACGACCAATTTGTCTTCAGCGATGGGGCAACCATCTCTGGCAATGTGAGCGCCAGTGGGGCTGGGGCCATTGATTACTCGGCGTATACCAACGAAGTTCTGGTAAACCTGCAAATGAGCACTGCGGCAGGGATCGGCGGTACATTTGCCGGCATCCAGAGCTTCACGGGTGGGAGCGGCAATAACACGCTGATCGGAGCGGACGTAACCAACGCCTGGAACGTGACCGGCAGCAATAGCGGAACGGTTTACGGTGCCGGCTCGGTCGCATTTCAGGCCTTTCAAAACCTCACCGGCGGGTCTGCGGCGAACACATTCACATTCAGCGACGGTGCCGGGATCTCCGGGAACCTCGATGGCCAAGGGGGAACGCTCGATTACTCAGGTTGCAGCAGCACCGTGATCGTTGACCTGCAAACGGGAACAGCGACCGGCGTCGGCGGGACGATTGTCAATATCACGAACGTGGTCGGGGGGAATGGCGGCGGATCCGGTGTCTACAACATCCTCGTGGGCAATGGCGGGAACACGCTCATTGGAGGTGATGGCCGACGGAATCTGCTGATCGCGGGCGCAACGGCCAGCACGCTGAATGGCGGCGATGATGAGGATATCCTGATCGGCGGCACGACCGCCTACGACATGGACGTGGCTTCGCTCATGGCCATCATG